>Ga0207681_10000571_pt1 | contig 25110 bp, 20 predicted proteins | sample KBSS53metaG_FD_184324 | JGI IMG/M metagenome (GOLD analysis project Ga0207681, IMG submission 184324) | Switchgrass rhizosphere microbial communities from Kellogg Biological Station, Michigan, USA - KBS S5-3 metaG (SPAdes) (version 2) | ecosystem: Host-associated > Plants > Roots > Rhizosphere... | reverse complement strand
CGATCTGCGCTTCCTGATCGCCGGCGCCGTGCTGGTCGTCGCCGGGCTGGTCGTCGTGTCCGTGGATCCGGTCGCGAAGGCGGCGATCCGGGTCGCGGGCCGGCTGCCCGTGCTGCGGCGGTTCGCGCACCGGCTCGACGAAGCCCACGCGCACACGGCGATCCTGCTGGCGCCGCTGGCGCTCGTCGCCGCGACCGCCCTCGCGACGATTTCGTGGTTCTTCGAATGCCTGGCGTTCTGGGTGGTGGTGCAGGGATTTCCGGGTTCGCAGATCGGCATCGGTCGCGCGACGTTCGTCTACGCGGCGACCACGGTCGCCGGTGCGCTCTCGTTTCTGCCGGGCGGCCTCGGCGTGACGGAGGGGTCGATGCTCGCGTTGCTGGTCAGCCCGCGGTCGGGGATCGTGAAGGGGACGGCGGCGGCGGCGACGTTCATCACCCGGGCGGCGACGCTGTGGTTCGCGGTCGCGCTTGGGTTGCCGGCGCTGTTGCTGTACGCGCGCCGCAAGCACGTCGACATTGACGCAGATGTTGCTCGCAGCGAGCCTGCGAACGGATTACCGTAAAGGCCGATGCGGATCGCCGCGCTGGACGTCGGCTCGAATTCATTTCACCTGATCGTTGCGGACATCGGCACCGGTGGGCACATCAGCGTGCTCGACCGCGCCAAGGAGATGGTCCGCCTGGGCGATTCGACCCTGCAACACGGGGTCATCCCGCCCGAGGTGTTTCGCCGCGGCCTGGATGCGCTGCGCGCGCTCCGGCGCATCGCCGATCGCCATAACGTCGACGCGCTGGTCGCGGTCGCCACCAGCGCCGTGCGCGAGGCGCAGAACGGCGGCGAGTTCGTGCGCGCGGCGCGCGACGAAGCGGGCATCGACATCCGCGTCATCCGCGGCGACGAGGAAGCGCGCCTCATCTATCTGGGCGCGCGCGGTTCGCTGGATCTGGGCAAGCAGCGCGTGGCGCTGTTCGACCTGGGGGGCGGCTCGCTGGAGGTCATCCTCGCCGACGCTCAGGAGCTGTACTACACGGCCTCCCTGAAACTGGGCGTCATCCGCCTGGCCGAGACGTGTCCGTGCTCGGATCCGCCGACGCCGCGCGAGCGCGCCCAGCTGGCCGAGCGCGTGCGTTCGATGCTGGATCCGGTGGTCACGCGCGTCCGCGCGATGGGCTTCGATTTCGTGGCGTTCACGTCGGGGACGGCATCGGCAGTGGCCAGCGTGCTGCGCGCCGACAAGGACACGGCCAGCGGCAAGTCGACGATCGCGCTCAAGGATCTGGCGGCGCTGGAACAGCGGCTGGGCACGATGACGCTGGCCGCGCGGGCGAAGCTGACCGGGCTGGACGCGCGCCGCGCCGACACGGTCTACGCCGGCGCGGTCGTGTTCCGGACCGCGCTCGAGCTGGCGGGCGCGGACGAGGCGGCGCTGTGCGAGACCGCCCTGCGCGAGGGGATCATCGCGGACTACGTCGCCAGCAACCGCCCCGGGATGCTGCTGGTCGACGAGTTTCCCGACCTGCGCCGCCGGACGGTGATGGAGCTGGCCCGCCGCTGCCAGTTCCGCGAGGACCACGGCACGCACGTCGCGCGGCTGGCGCTGTCGATCTTCGACCAGACGCGCCGGCTGCACAAGCTGTCGACGGGCGACGGCGAGCTGCTGGAATACGCGGCGCTGCTGCACGACATCGGCTTCTACATCTCGCCCCACCGCCACCACCGCCACAGCGCGTACCTGATCCTGAACCACGCGATGACCGGGTTCTCGCGCGCGGAGATCCGCGTGATCGCGCTGGCCGCGCGCCACCATCGCAAGGTCGAGCCGAAGCGAGGCCGGGGCCTGATGCGCCTGCTGTCGAAGGGCGATCGCCGCCGCGTGCGGTACCTGGCGGCGATCCTGCGCATCGCCGACGCCCTCGATCGGACGCACGCGCGGCTGGTGCGCGCGGTGCGCTGTTCGGTCTCGGCGCGGACGGTGGAGGTCCGCATCGATGCCGACGGCGATCCCGAGCTGGAGATCTGGGCGGCGCGGCGCAAGGGCGACCTGTTCGAGGAGCTGGCCGAGCGCAAGCTGCGCTTCGCGGTGGACCAGGTGCGCGAGCGCGAACGCGAAGAGCGCACGGCGCGCAGCGAGGAGCGGACCGTCCCGGAGCGCGCCGCCCCACCGCGCACAAAGGCCTCGCAGCGACGGGCCGCCCTCCGCGTCGTCAAGTCCTGACCTGACGCGCGCGCCGCGGTCCGGCATGGACGCAACCCACGTTCGTGAGGACGTCACTTTTGAGTGGGCCGGTACGGCGTTACGATTCGCCGATGCGCACTCTGACCCTTTGCCTAGCTTCGGCCCTCTTCGTCGTCGGGTGTGGAGACGACCCGCCCGACCTGAGCGTGTACTTCAAGGCCAAGCCCTACGCGAATCCGGCCTGCAACAGCGTCGATCAGCGGCTGGCCGGCGAGCGTGAGATGCACCTGTTCTTCAACGGCAGCGTCGCGCTGGCGGAGACGACGCAGGGGCTCGCCAGCTACTACGCGCGCCACTCGCTGTCGTTCTTCACCAACACCGCGCCGCAGGCGACGACGATGTCGTATGCGCTCGACACCGACATGATCACGCTGGCCCTGGCGCTGACGAAGCAGTTTCCAGGCGTCGACTTCTCCGACGAAGCCGCGCTGATGGCGATGGATCCCGTCCTCTACAACCAGGTCGTGGTGTTCGTCGCCAACTTCGTGCTGCGGCCGATGGTCGAATTCACCAAGGCGCACAGCGACGGCGGCATCACGGTGACGAACCTGCTCGTCATCCCGAACCTGGAGCGTCCGGGCGGGGCGTCGATCGGCGGGCCGGGGATGACGCTGGCGGGTCTGTCGATCTCGCCGGCGCTGCTGGGGCAGTTCGCCATCAGCATGCCGTCGGAAGCGCAGATCTGGCAGGGCGTCGACGTCCCCGCCGCGTTCACGCCGATCATGGTGCTGGGCGACACCGTCCTCAAGCAGGGGAGGTCGTTCGATCCCGTGCTGGACGACATCGTCACCGCGCACGAATTCGGGCATTCGGGCGCGCTCATTCACTCGGCGGTGCCGCGGAACCTGATGTATCCCAGCGCGACGCCTGGGCTCGACGACTGCACCGACGGCCTGGACGACGCGCAGCTGACGCTGATGGCGTCCACGCTGGGCGTGGGGACGTCCGCGGCGCGCGGCGCCCTGCTGGCGGGGGCGGGCGGGCCCACCGCGGCGCCGTCTGGCAGTCCGTCCCGGCTGCCGACGTCGTTCACGCGCGATCGGTTGCGCGCGCTGCTGGCCGGCGACGGGCCGGCAATGCGATCGTTCGTGGAGACGCTGTTCCACGGAGCGGCGTTCTAGGCGCCACGCCCTGGGTTACATCCCGAGCGCGCGCAGGCCCGTGTAGATCGCGGCGGCGATCAACGCCGCGGCCTGGATCGTGAACAGCCACGCCCAGACGATGCGAAAGGCGACCCGCCAGCGCACGCCTGAGGGCCGCGTGACATAGCCGACGCCGACGATGCCGCCCGTGATCGTGTGCGTGGTCGACACGGGAACGCCGAGCGCGCTCGCCAGGAACAGCATGCTCGCCGCGCCCGTCTCGGCGCAGAAGCCGCCGAACGGCTTCAGCTTGGTCAGCCGCATGCCCATCGTCTTGACGATGCGCCAGCCGCCGGACAGCGTCCCCAGGCCCATCGCCAGCTGGCAGGACAGGATCACCCACATCGGTACGTCGGCGTGCGGCCCCAGCTGCCCCTTCGCGATCAGCATCGCCATGATGATGCCCATGGTCTTCTGCGCGTCATTGGCGCCGTGCCCGAGGCTGAACAGCGCCGACGACACGAGCTGCAGCCGCCGAAACCAGCGATCGATCTTGCCGGGTTGTGCGCGCCGGACCATCCACGCCACCATCACCATCATCCCGCCCCCCAGCAGCATCCCCAGCACCGGCGAGATCACGATGAACAGCGCGGTCTTCGCGACGCCCGACTGGATGACCGACGATCCGCCCTTGCAGAAGCCGGCGCCGATCAGACCGCCCACCAGCGCGTGCGACGAGCTGGACGGCAGACCGTAGAACCAGGTGATCAGGTTCCAGGCGATCGCGCCGCCCAGCGCGCCGAACAGCACGGCGTCATCGACGATCTTCGGATCGATGATTCCCTTGCCGATGGTGTGCGCGACGTGCAGCGGGAACACCACGAAGGCGATGAAGTTGAAGAAGGCGGCCCAGGCGACCGCCGCACGCGGCGTCAGCACGCGCGTCGACACCACGGTGGCGATCGAGTTCGCGGCGTCGTGGAAGCCGTTGATGTAATCGAACGCTAACGCGATCACGACGATCGCGATGATCGTCACCATGCTTGCGTCACCATCACTTCGGGCTCAGCTATTCTCGAGGACGACGCCCTCGATGATGTTTGCGACGTCCTCGCAGCGGTCGGTGGCGGATTCGAGCGTCTCGTAGATCTCTTTCCACTTGATGACCGCGATCGGATCCTTCTCCTCGCGGAAGAGGCGCGCCAGCGCGCTGCGCAGCAAGCCGTCGGCGACGTTCTCCAGCCGGTTGATCTCGATGCAGTGCTGCAGAATCCCGTTGGGCTTGCCCAGATCGCGGATGCTCGACACCGCGCCCAGCACGTGCTCGGCGCTCTGCACCAGGCAGCGGGCCAGATCGCCGACCTCCTTCGTCATCGCCGGGATCTCGTAGAGCGCCAGCCGGTCGGCTGCGGCCTCCACGAAGTCCATGATGTCGTCCATCTTCGTGATCAGCGTGTAGATGTCGTTGCGGTCGATGGGCGTGATGAAGGTCTTGTGCAGGCCCTCGACGACGGCGTGCGTGATCTCGTCGCACTCGTGCTCGATCTGCTTGACCCGTTCCGCGCGCGATTCCAGGTTGTCCGCCTGCTCGACCATCTCCAGGAAGGCGCGGCAGCCCTCGACCGTTTTCTTACCCTGGTTCTCGAAATGCGCGAAGAACGACGCGTCGTGGGGCAACAGCCTCATCGCGCGTTTGTATATCAGAGGGAAGTGGCGAAGCGAAGCAGCAGCTCATGCTCGAGCATGCTCTGCGCGCGGAGGGCCTTGATCGTCTCGGATGTGCCGCTCCACATGTTGAGGACGTAGTTGATCGAGATGCGCGCGAACGAGCCCCGCCAGTAATTGACGCCCGCCGTTCCGGAGATGACGCGGGTGGTGGCGCGCGTCGGATCCGCCAGGGTGGAATTGGTGTCGACCAGGTCTTCCTTGGCCAGCTCGCCGCGCGCCGCCAGCATGAGGCCGTCCTCGAACGCCCGCCGGTAGCGGGGTTCGATCCGGTGCGGCAACTGCAGCCCGGGCGCCGGCAGCATGCGCTCGTCGCCGGCCAGCCACAGCCACACCTCGCCGTAAGCGGCCAGGGCGGTGAGCCGCGGCGCCCCGAGCTCGCTGACCTGCTCGTTCAACGTCTCCGTTTCCGCCAGGTCCTGCTGCTTGTAGACGGCCTCGCCGCGCAGGCCGGCGTGCCTGCCGAGCGGGATCGTCAGCTCGGCGCCAAACGACAGCACCTTGCCGTTCTCGCGCAGCTCGAGTGACCGCATCGCCCCGCCCGGCGGCCCGGTCGTCCACTGCGGCGCGACGAAACGCACGCCGCCCGGCGTCGCCTGGGGCGGAAACGCGGGCCCGAAGACGTGGCGCCCGTACCACCCCGATCCGCCCAGCGTCAGCCGGCGGAACCCGCTGTCGCCGCTCGCGAACGGCGAGATGGTGAGGCGGCCGATGGCGTCCGGCTGGTTGTCGAGGTTGCGAAAGTCCGGGCCGTCGCCGTTGAACACGCCCGCCGAGTAATAGAAGACGCCGTTGCCCAGCAGGCCGTGCACCATCGCGCCGACCTCCTTGTTGCGCGGCGCGCCCACCGAACGCGCGACCATCGAACGTTCGATGAAGTCGGTGTACGCGTCGGAGGTCCGGTTCTCCATCGTGAACGGGGCGTCGAACTGCCCCGCCTGCAGGATGAAGCGATCGCCGAACGGCGCGAGCGCGACGTAGTTGTCGGTCGCGGGCAGCACGCTGGGCGGCAGCACCTCGCCGCCGGCGGGCGGCGGCAGCGCAGCCTCCGCCGACACGTCGAAGTAGAAGATCCGTCCCACCCAGCCGGTCAGCTCGATGCGCGCGCGCCGCAGGTAGGCGCCGGTCTTCGGCGTCTGGCGCGGGAACGCGGCGGCGTCGACCTGCACGCGTCCGCCCGGAAACAGAATCACCTCGCCGCCGGGCGAGCGCAGGTACAGCCGGTCCGAGAATCCGACGGCGCTTATCGCGCCCGCCTCCTCGGCGTCGGCGGCGCGACCGGGCGCCGGCGCCGCCACGACCTTCAGCTCCGCGGCCGGCGCCGGGGACGGGCCTGGCGCCTCTGGCCTGGCTTCGAGCTTCGGTTCGGGTTTCGGTTCGGCCTTCGCGGGTTCGTTTTTCGAAGGTTCGGGTTTCGGTTCGGGCGCGGTGTTTTCTTCCGGCTCGATCGCGTCGTCCCGGTCCTTGTCCTTGGGGGGCTCCTTCGGCTCCGCCTCTTTCGTCTTCGTGGGGGCCGGCTTGCGCCTGTGCGACCGCGCGGACGCAACGCCGTCCATCGCCAGCATCGCCAGCACCGACACAAGCGCAAAGCTACCGACGGAAAGTCGCGTGGGGAGCCGGCGAGCTCTGCTCGCCGCGAACCATCGCGGGAGGGTTTGGGAGGGGTGGGGGCCCCCACCCTGCCCCTCCCATTGCAATAGTCGCCTAACGGGCATCCCGCGTCGGGCCATTGTAACGTCTGGGCGGCGGGGCGCCATTTGCGGGTCCCGAAATCCATGGCGACTTCGCATAGTTCGGCGGCGGTCACGGCGGAGGGGCTCGGCGCGCTGGCGGACAAGTACCGGGCGCTGGCGGCCTTGCGCGCGCGGCGGGACGGGGGCGGGGCGCCGGCGACGCGCGACGAGCTGCGGGCGCTGGCGGCCAGGTTTCCGGGCTGCCTGCGCGAGTTGGACACCCTCGGTGGCGACGAGCTGGCGCGCCGCGCGGCGGCGGCGGCGACCGCTGCGGCGGGCGGCGCGCGGGAGCCGTGGATGGACTGGATCGCGGGCTACCACGCGCTGATGACGGACGCGCTGGCGGCGCGGGCGCGCGGCGAGGACGTCGACGCGCCCGAGGGACGGTTGAACGTGCTGGTGCTGCGCGCGCTGGGCGAGCGGTTCGGCGTGCCGGCGGCGACGATCGCCGAGACGCTGTTCCCGGTGCGGCGGCCGTCGCCCTACAAGCTGTGACCGCCACCGCGTTCAGTGCAGGGCCGAATCCGATAGACTGACGCCGCTGTGCGGTCGAAAACGAAGCGCGACGGCGGCCGACGCCGTCTGCCCTGGGTCGTGTGGACGGTCGTCTTGACGGTCGGGGCGTGCGGAGGCGCGTCGACCTCGTCCGACGGCGCGTCGACATTGCCCGACGGCGCTTCAGCGGACGTCACGTCGCCCGGGGCGTGCGGCGCCGACGTTCCCCCCGGGCAACAGTGCAACACGCTCACGAACGTGGGAGCCACGATCACGCCGACCTGCGTGAGCGGGCAGATACCCACGGGATCCGGCGGCACGATCGTCGACGGGACATACGTCCTGACGTCGCAGACGTACTTTCAGGACGCGTGCTTGCAGCTACCGCTGTCCGAAACGATCGCGATCGCCGGCGACTGCATTCAGGTCGTGTTCGGGGGCTTCCTGTCAGGGACCGTCTCCGGTCGGCTGACCACGCAGGGAAACGCGATCATGACGTCGGCCCCGACCTGTCAGCACCTCGACGTCGACGCCGCTGTCACCATGGACGCGCGGATGAAGACGTATACGGCCACCGGGACGACGTTCACCCTCTTCTCGGTGGACCCGGCCGGCAGTTCGGACGTCGCGGTTTTCACCCGGCTCTGACGATCACGGCGGGTAGGGCAGGCGGCGGGTGAGCAGCGTCGCGAGCGCGTCAGCGTCCTGGACGGGCAGCTCGCAGCGGCCGCGCACGCAGACGTAGGCGGTGGCGCGGCCGTCGCGCGCGGTCTTGTCGGCGATGAACGGGATCAGCTTGCCGACCTCGGGCGCGTCGGCCTCGGATGCCGCCGCGAGCGCGTGGTTGGGGGCGAACGTCCGCCGGACGACGTCCAGCAGCGGGCGCGCGGCGTCGGGGCTGGCGTCGCGCGGCCAGACGATCGCGATCTCCTTCGGCTCGTCGCTGGCGTGATCCAGCGCGAGCAGCGCCTCGGTCAGCCCCAGCGGGTTCTCCGTCAGCGTGGGCGTGATCGCCGCGAAGGCGCGATCGGCGATCGCGCGCCAGCGATCGTCGGACGTGAACGTGCCCAGGCGCAGCGCGTTCAGCAGCGCGACCGACGTCCCCGACGGTTCGGCGCCGTCGTAGGTGGGCTTCTCGCGCGCGATCAGCTGTTCGTGATCGGCGGCGGTCATGAACCAGCCGCCCGCCGGATCGGCGAACAGACGCTCGACGTCGTCGGCGAGCGCGATCGCCTCGCGCAGCCAGCGCGGCTCGAACGTCGCCTCGTAGAGATCGATCAACCCGGCGCACACGAACGCATAGTCGTCGAGGAAACCCGCGCCGCCGGCGCGGCCGTCCTTCGCGCTGCGGGCCAGCCGGCCGCCGGGCCGCATGTTCTCGAGCAGGTGGCTGGCGGCGCGCACGGCCGCGGCGACGTAACGGGGCTCGTCGAACATCCGGCCGGCGACGGCGAACGCCGAGATCGCCAGGCCGTTCCACGCCGCGAGGATCTTCTCGTCGCGAAACGGCGGCGATCGGCGCAGGCGGGTCGCATACAGCACCGCGCGCTGCGGCGCCAGCGCGCCGTGCTCGCGCTCGTCGGGCGCGGCGATCGCCAGGATGTTCGCGCCCTCGAAGTTTCCCGCGGCGGTCACGCCGTAGTAGCGGATGAAGTGGTCGGTGTCGGGGCCCGCGCCGAGGTGTTCCCTGATCTCCGCCTCGGACCAGACGAAGAACGCGCCCTCCTCGGACTTTCCGTCGGGGCGCTTCGAATCGGCGTCGGTCGCCGAAAAGATTCCGCCGCCGGGCGCGGTCATCTCGCGGTGCAGGTACTCCAGCGTGTCGCGCGCGACGCGCGCGAAGTCGTCGCGCCCGGTCACCTGCCAGGCCTCGGCGTACGCGACGACGAGCAGCGCGTTGTCGTAGAGCATCTTCTCGAAGTGCGGCACCAGCCAGCGCGCGTCCGTCGAGTAGCGGTGGAAACCACCCGCGAGCTGGTCGTACATGCCGCCGGCCGCCATCTTCTCCAGCGTCAGCGCCGCCATCAGCAGCGCGACCTGATCGCCCGTGCGTGCGTGCGCGCGCAGTAGCAGCCGGATCGGGATGTTCGACGGGAACTTGGGGGCACGCCGCAAGCCGCCGTCGCGATCGTCGAAGATGCGCTTGAAGATCGTCACGGTGTCCGCGATCAGCGACGGCGACGGCCGGGCGGTCGCCGCCGCGGCCGCGTCGCCGCCGCCGTTGCTGCCGATGCGCGCGCGCACGGCGCCCACCAGCGCGGCGGTCGCGCGCCCGACCCGCTCGGGATCGGACTTGTACGCATCGTGAATGTCGCGCAGCACGGTCAGGAAGCCGTGGCGCGCGCCGCGAGCGCCGTCGCGCGGCGGAAAGTACGTGCCGCCGAAGAACGGCTCGCGATCCGGTGTCAGCCAGACGCTCATCGGCCAGCCGCCCGATCCGGTCAGCGCCTGCACCGCGGCCATGTAGATGGCGTCGACGTCGGGCCGCTCTTCGCGATCGACCTTGATGCTGACGTAGAGCTCGTTCATCGCCGCGGCGATCTCCTCGTCCTCGAAGGATTCCTCCTCCATGACGTGGCACCAGTGACAGGTCGAGTAGCCGATCGAGAGAAACACCGGCTTGCCCAGCCGGCGCGCCTCGTCGAACGCCTCGTCGCCCCAGGGCCGCCAGTCGACCGGATTGTGGGCGTGCTGCAGCAGGTACGGGCTGGTCTCGTGGATCAGCCGGTTCGTGTGCTTGTGCGACGGATCTGGATCGGACATCCGCCGGAAGGATAAGGCCGAATCGCTCCGGCGGACTAGGACGTCGCGATCTTCTGTATGACCTCGTCCATCTGCGCGTTGCTGGTGAAGCCGATCGTGAACGCGTCGATGCAGTCCAGCGCGACCGCGTGGGTGATGGCGCGGTCGACCTGGTTGCTCAGCTGGCCCTCGCCCAGGATCTTCATGCCGATGACGCCCTTTCCGGACGCCTTCATCTGCTTGAGGATGCCGATGACCGTCGCCGGATCGGAATCCATCAGGATGCCGTCGGGGTTGATGCGCGCCTGGTCGATGTCGACCCACGGCGTGGCGGCCGCGAGCTGCAGCGCCGGCAGCGTGTGGCACGAGACGCCGTGCGCGCGAATGACGCCGCTCTCCTTCGCCTGCGACAGCACGTCCATCGCGCCCGCGCAGTCGGTCGTCCAGGTCGCGCTCTGCTTGTTGTGCAGCAGCACGATGTCGATCATGTCGATGCCCAGCTCGCGCCGGAAGCGATCCAGATCGGCCTGGGCGGCCGACGCCGTCTGGGCCGCGGTCTTGGTCAGCACGACGACGTTCTGCCGGCCGACCTGGCGGATCGCCTCCGCGACGTGCGGATGGGCGCCGTACGCGTCGGCCGTTTCGAAGAAGCGCAGGCCCTGGTCATATCCGTGGGTCAGCACCGCCGAGAAGCCGGCGACGCCCAGGCGCGTCTGATCCGACGAACCGCCCGAACCGTGCGTGCCGCTGCCCATCGCGAGGCGCGACGTCTCGATGCCGGTCGCGCCCAGCACGACGCGATCGGTGGCGGTCTTGCCCGAGGGCGCGGCGTCGATCGGCCCGGTCACCATCGCGGGCTTCCCCGCGCAGCCGGCCGCGGCGGCGCCCACCAGCATGCCCTGCACGAACTGCCGGCGCGTCGGACCGACCGGCCGCGGCGTTCCGCACGGGTAGAATCCTCGATGGCGCTGCATGATCGCCTCCGACCGCGATGGTAACTCCGATCTGGCGCCGCACGCGACCGCGCGCGATAAATGACGGCGATGGCACGGTTTTTACTGATCTGCCTGGGCGGCGCGGTGGGCACGGGCGCGCGCTACCTGTTCTCGACGGCGATGAAGCGCGCGTTCGGCAACTTCCCGTTCGGCACGCTGGGCGTGAACGTGATCGGTTCGTTCCTCGCCAGCATCGTGATGGTGCTGGCGCTGGAGAAGTCGGCGCTGTCGCCCGACATGCGTCTGATCCTGGTGACCGGCGTGCTCGGCGGTTTCACCACCTACTCGAGCTTCAACTACGAGACGCTGCACCTCGCGCAGTCGGGCGCGGTGACGCTGGCGATCGTGAACGTCCTGGTCACGCTGGTGACGTGCATGCTCGCCGGGATCGGCGGCGTCTGGCTGGCGCGCCAGCTCGGCTAGCGCGTTCGCCCACTAGTTGTTGAGCGCGCCCTGGTCGATCCAGGTCTTGATCTTGGCCAGGTTCGTCGCGGACAGCTTCGCCTGGCCGCGCGGCATCGAGCCCGAGTTCACCGTTCGGTAGAAGCTGGAATTCGTGCCGTTGCCGGGCGTGACGCGCGGGAGGATGTCGCTGTACGCGGTCGATTGCGACGCGAACCTGATGCCCGCCTGCGTTCCGGGATTGTGGCAGCTGCTGCCGGAACAGTACGGCACGAGGATCGTCGTGTAGATGTCCGCGAACGTTTGCGTCGCCGCGCCGTCGGGGTTGGTCCCGGCGTCGGGAGAACCGCCGCCGGTACCACCGCGCCCTGCGGTGCCGGTGGTTCCGCCTCGTCCCGCGGTGCCGGTGGTACCGCCTCGTCCCGCGGTGCCGATCGCGCCCGCGAATCCCGTGGTGCCGGCGCCGCCGGTGGTGCCCGCTTGCCCGGAAACGTTGTTACCTCCGGAGCCTCCCGTCCCTGCGTTTCCGGTGGTTCCCGCATCTCCGGTGGTTCCGGCCTGCCCGGACGTGGTGATCGACGATTGGGCGCCGCCGCGTCCGGTGGTTCCTGCAGTGGCGATCGAGCCCGCGGTGCCTGTCGTCCCTGCGCTCGCGCTCGCGCCAGCGCCCGTCGTGCCTGCAATGCCGGGTCCGCCGGCGCCGGCGAGTCCGGAAACGTTGGTTCCGCTCGCGCCCGCGGGCGTCCCGCGATTTTTCGCGAGATCGTCGATGTCGATCGGCTCGCTGGCTGCGCAGCCCAGACAGAATCCGAGCGTGGCGACGGCGAGAAACCTACGACGTGCGGGGCTTTGTCGCGGCATGACGTCCGGGGGCCCAGGGGAGCTACGTCTGTTGATGGCCAGCGGACGCGTAATTAGTCGCTCGAGAGGCAAAAAAACGTCATCGAATCGCGCTTTTTTCGCCGCAAAAAATGCGTCTCCGCGCGTCCGTTTTCTTCACTGACGGGCCGCGCGATTTGCGAATTTGTAAATAGTCGATATTAAATCCCCTGCCGCGTTGTTCGAGCCGGGGGAACTCTGTTAAGAGGAGGAACACGATGACGAAGAGCGATCGCAATTCTCTGATGACGGTGCTGGCGGTCGTGCTGGCCGTCGGCGGGGCGGGGTGCAAGAAGTCCGAACCGGGCGGCGCTGCAGCGCCCGCTGCGGCTGAGCCGGGCGCCGCGAAGACGTATCGCTTCGCGTTCGTCACCAACAACTCGTCGGACTTCTGGAACATCGCCGCGAAAGGCGTCAGCAAGGCGGAGAAGGATCTCGGCATCAAGGCCGAGGTGTTTCGCCCGATGAAGACCGAAGTGTCCGAGCAGCAGCGGATCATCGAAGACCTGATGGTGCAGAACTTCGACGGCCTGGCGATCTGCGCGATCAACCCGGACGCGATGACGCCGCTGCTGGATCGCGTCGCCGCGAAGATGCCGGTCGTCGTGCACGATTCGGACGCGCCCAAGTCACAGCGCAAGGCGTTCGTGGGCACCGACAACGTCGCGGCGGGCAAGCTGGCCGGGCAGGCGGCGATCGACGCGCTCAAGGCGGCCAACGTCAGCAAGGGCAAGATCGCGATATTCGTCGGCCGCATCGACATGCAGAACTCGATCGACCGCAAGAAAGGCATCGACGAGACGCTGGGCAAGCAGCCGGGGATCGAGATCCTGCCCGTGTTCCTGGACGGCGCGGACCGCAACAAGGCGAAGAAGAACGTCGAGGACGCGCTGGCCCGCTACCCCGACCTGGTGATGGTCATCGGCCTGTGGTCGTACAACGGCCCGGCGATGGTCGACGCGGTGAAGGCGTCGACGCGCGCGAAGAAGCCCGTGGTCGTGGCGTTCGACGAGGAAGAAGAGGTGCTGAAGGCGGTCCAGGACGGAACGACCATCGTCCAGCGGCCGTTCCAGTTCGGCTATCAGTCGATGAAGGCGCTGAAGGACGTGCGCGACGGCAAGACCATCCCGACCTTCATCGACACGACCATCCAGAAGATCGACAAGAGCAACCTGACCCCGTTCTGGGCGGAGCTGCGCGAGCAGAAGAAGTAGTCCGCCACGCCACGAAGTGGGAAGTCGGCCGCTGCGTTCATGAGGGGTTTCAAGAAAGAGCTCACGATGCTGGGGGTGATGATCGCGCTGGCGATCATCACCGCGGTGCTGAACCCGGTCTTCTTCGGCGGCGACAACCTTCGCAACAACATCCGGCACATCTCGCTGATCTCGCTGTTCGCGCTGGGAGAGGCGATCGTGATCATCGCGGGCGGGATCGATCTGTCGGTCGGGTCGGTCATCTGCATCACCGGCGTCTCGACCAGCTACCTGGCCGTGTACGGCGGCTTCGGCATCGGCGCCGCCGTCGCGATCGCGTTCGGCATCGCGCTGGTCATCGGCGTCATCCAGGGCGGGATCATCGCGCGTCTCGGCATCCCGCCGTTCGTCGTCACGCTGGGATTCATGCTGCTCCTGCGCGGCATCGCCGAGGTGCTGACGGGCGGCACCGACGTCGGCTTCCAGGGCAAGTACGAAGGCTTCCGCGCGCTGGGGAAGGGCGAGGCGCTGGGGCTGCCGACGCCGTTCTGGTTCGCGGCGGGCGCGATCGCGATCGTTTCGTTCGTCATGCACCGCACGTTGTTCGGCCGCTACTGCTACGCGATCGGCTCGAACGCCGAGGCGGCGCGTTTGTCGGGCGTGCCGGTCACCGCGATCCGGCTGGTGACGTTCCTGGGCGCGGCGCTGCTGTCGGGCGTCGCGGGCATGCTTTACGTGGCGTACCTGCCGACCGCGACGCCGTCGATGGGATCGTCGTACGAGCTGCATGCGGTCGCGGCGGCCGTGCTGGGCGGCTGCTCGCTGCAGGGCGGTAAGGGCAGCGTGTTCGGCGTCGTCATCGGCGCCGGCATCCTGCAGATCACATTCAACGCCGTGAACCTGATCGGTCAGTCGCTGTGGCAGAATGTCGTCGCCGGCGGCGTCATCCTGGCGGCGGTCATCATCGATCAGCTGATCGAGAACCGGCGCGCGCTCGGCGGCCCGCGCCAGCCGGCTTCGACTTCGGCGCCGACGACGCCGACACCGGTGGCGGAGGGACAATCATCATGAGCAAGCGCATTCTGGTGACCGGAGCGACGGGAAAGGTCGGGCAGGCGTTCATCGCGCGCGTGCTCGCCGACGCAAACCACCGCGATACGGTGGTGCGCGCGCTGTGCCACAACCGCAAGCTGGCCGCGCGCGACCGGCTGGAGGTGTTCTCCGGATCGATCGAGAGCCGCGACAGCGTCGCCGAGGCGATGGCCGGCGTGACGCACGTCCTGCACCTGGCGACCAGCAAGGAGACGCCCGAGTCGATCATGGACGTCGCCGTCAAGGGACTGTTCTGGCTGCTGGAGGCGTGCCGCACCAGCCCGACGTTCAAGCAGTTCGTCCTGATCGGCGGGGACGCCGGCATGGGCCATTTCTTCTACCCGCATCCGATCCCGGTCACCGAGACGCAGAAGCACAGCGCCTACCCCGGCTGCTACGCGCTGTCGAAGGTCCTCGAGGAGGTGATGCTGGAGCAGTACTACATCCAGTACGACCTGAACGGCTGCTGCCTGCGCGCGCCGTGGATCATGGAGAAGGACGACTTCCGCTACCAGCTGTCGTTCGGAGACGACGTCTTCGGCGGGCCGCGCTGGCGCGACCTGGTGGGGCGCGAGGCCGCCGACGGTTACGTCAAGACGGGCGCGGTTCCGGTGATGCAGGATCCCGACGGCGTGCCCGTGAAGCGCAACTTCGTCCACGTCGAGGATCTGTGCGCGGCGATCATCGCCGCGATCGACAACCCGCGCGCGCGCGAGCAGACGTTCAACGTGTGCATGGACGAACCGGTCGACTACGGCGAGCTGGGCGCGTACCTGGCGAAGACGCGCAAGCTGCCCAGCGTCGAGATCAAGACGCCTTACCGGTCGACCTGGCTGGACAACGCGAAGGCGAAGTTTCTCCTCGGCTGGCGTCCGCGGTACGATCTGGCCCGCATGATCGACGCCGCCTACGACTACAGGCGCGCGCCCGACGATCCCCGTGTCGTCTGGTATCCAGGGTGACCGCGTATTCGCGCCCGCACCGGCGCTTCAACCCGCTGACCGGCGAGTGGGTGCTGGTTTCACCGCAGCGCACGCAGCGTCCCTGGCAGGGGGCGACCGAGGCGGCGCCGTCGGGAACGCGGCCACAGCACGATGGCGGCTGCTATCTCTGCCCGCGCAACAAGCGCGCGAACAACGAGACGAACCCCGACTACACGGGCACGTTCGTGTTCGACAACGACTTCCCGGCGCTGACGCCGGCGGACACCGGAATCTCTACCGCGCTGCACGACGGGCCGCTGCTGCGCAGCGAGGGCGTGAGCGGACTGTGTCGCGTCGTCTGCTTCTCGCCGCGCCACGATCTGACGCTGGCCGACATGTCGCCCGCGGACATCGCCGCGGTGATCGATACGTTCGCTGAGGAGACCGCCGCGCTGGGGCGGCGCTACGTGTGGGTGCAGGCGTTCGAGAACAAGGGCGAGATCATGGGCTGCTCGAACCCGCACCCGCACGGACAGCTGTGGGCGTCGGACGCGATGCCCAACGAAGCGGTGCTCGAGAACCACCAGCAGCGCGCTTACACGGCGGCGCACGGGTCGTCGCTGCTGGTGGACTACGCGCGCCACGAACGCGAGCGCCGCGTGCGCGTCGTTCACGAGACCGCCGGCTGGGTCGCGGTCGTACCGTACTGGGCGGTGTGGCCGTTCGAGACGTTGATCCTGCCGACCGCGCCGGTCGCGCGCCTGCCCGACCTCACGCCGGCGGCACGCGGCGCGCTGGGCGAGCTGCTGGCGACGCTGCTGCGCGCGTACGACAGGCTGTTCGAGGTGTCGTTCCCGTATTCGATGGGCTGGCACGGCGCCCCGTTCGACGCCGCCATGCGCGAGCACTGGCAGCTGCACGCTCACATCTATCCGCCGCTGCTGCGTTCGGCGACGGTGAAGAAGTTCATGGTCGGCTACGAGCTGCTCGCGGAGCCGCAGCGAGATCTGACCGCCGAGTCCGCAGCCGAGCGGCTGCGCGAGCTGATTCGCTAGTCGCTCCGCGCCGCAGGCGCGGTATGCGACTACTGTTTTTTCTGGTAGCCGCGATCCCGCGCTTCGCGCGGGGGCGGCTAGTCGCTCCGCGCCGCGCCGCGTGCGCCTTAGCGTTTGACAAAACGCGAGCGCAGGTCCAGCCTGCCGCTTAATTAACCATGATTACTAATCAGCGGCGCGCGGGTTTCGTGGTCCGGATCGGTTCTTTCACGCTGTTCCTCGGCGCGCTGGCGGTGGCCGGTTGCTCGGGCGGCGACGGCGGCGGATCGGGCGCGGCGGGCACGACGGGGGCGGCGGGCACGACGGGCGCCGCCGGTACGACGGGAACGGCGGGGACGACGGGAACGGCGGGCACGACCGGCGTGGCGGGCACGACGGGAACGGCGGGGACGACGGGAACGGCGGGCACGACCGGCGTGGCGGGGACGACGGGCGCGGCGGGAACGACGGGATCGGCGGGCGCGGGCGGGACGACGGGCGCGGGCGGCGCGGCGGGAACCGGCGGCGCAGGCGGAGGCGCGGGAGGCCGGGGCGGCACTAGCGCCGCGGCGGGCACGGGCGGCGGCGGCGCGGCCGGTGGTGGCGGGCGCGGCGGCAGCGCGGGTGGCGGCGGCACGGGCGGCGGCGGCGGCGCGACCAACTGCGCCGGTCACGCGGTCTCGTTGAGCACGAACGTCATGGGCGGCAGCGATCCGGCGATGGCGCGCGTGAACGTTCCGTCGAACACGGACCTGCCCAGCGGCAACGCCAGCCGCACCATCGAGTTCTGGGCCTACGTCCTCTCGACGAGCTGGTCGGCCGACACGAACACGACGTTCTTCTACGGCACCAACAACCGCAACAACGACGGCTTCGGCCTGGACTTCGGCACCACCCCCACGTCCGGCGCCATGGCCGGCATCGGCACGATCGATCCGTTCACGAACGGTTCCACGGATCCGATGGGCGATAACAAATCGAGCGGCCTAATGGCAAATATGAACCAGTGGGTTCACTTCGCGATGACCTGGGACGGCACGAACCTGAAGGCGTTCGTCAACGGCGTGGAGAAGGTGTCCGTGCCGATCACGACGATGCTTCACACCGGAACCACCGCGCTGACGATCGGCGGCTATCCGCCGGCGTTCTTCAACGGCCAGATCGACGAGTTCCGCGTCTGGAACGTGGCGCGCACCGCCACCCAGATCACCAGCACGATGCACACCACGCTGACGGGCAACGAAGCGAACCTCACCGGCTACTGGAAATTCGACGAGACGTCGGGCACCACCGCCGCCGACTCGGTCACCACGGCCGGCCATACCGCGCATCCGGGCACGCTGATGGCGAACAACACCGGGAACCTTCCGACGTTCGTCGTTTCGACCGCGCCCATCAATTGCCCCTGAAAATGAAGGCGTTTACGTGATAGTTAAACATATTTACTTAGTCGTGAAACACTGCTAGCGTCCGGTTGCTTTCGGGGGATTCGCGCGGTTGTTTTTCGCTGCGATGCCTGTGATAGCTTCCAGCACATCGATTAACGGGAGGCACGAGTCATGAAGCGTTTCCTTTTGGCGTCCGCGGGTCTGGTCTTCTTGGCAGTGGCCTCTTGTGGTGGCGGTTCGGACAATACGACGGGGAAGGGCGGCTCGAACGCGACCGCGGGGACGACGGGTTCGGCCGGCTCGGCGGGTACGACCGGTGACGCTGGAACGACGGGCTCGGCCGGAACGACCGGTGTCTCCGGCACGACCGGTACGGCGGGCACGACCGGTGTCGCTGGCACGACGGGCACTGCCGGCACGACCGGTGTCGCCGGCACGACGGGCACCGCCGGAAGCACGGCGGGCACGACGGGCGCGGGCGGCCGCGGCGGGACGACCGGCACCGGCGGAAGCACGGCGGGCACGACGGGCGCGGGCGGCCGCGGCGGGACGACCGGCACCGGCGGCACGACGGGCGGCGGCGGCACCGGCGGTGGGTCGGCCGCGCTGACGATCACCAGCACGCAGTTCGGCGACTTCAACAACGCCTTCATGATCACGCCGTGCATGAGCGCGGGCACCGGCTACGACTGCCCCAACCTGCCGATGGGCATGACCAGCTGCCCGACGGCGGCGTGGTCCTACGGCTCGGTGACCACCACCGAGGCGACGGGCAACACGTACGCCGAGACGTTCATGGTCGCGGGCGGCGACCCGTCGAAGATCTACGACGTCACGGTCCGCGTCCTCGGTCAGGCGGAGGGCCGCACGTACACGGGCGGCACGCGCGCGCTGACCGCCAACGTCGATCCGAGCGCCGCGACCAACAACCTGCTTTACACCGGCGGCCAGCCGGGGACGGCGCGCGTCGACTACAACGTCTTCCAGATGACGATCACCGCCGGCACCGCCGGCGCGATCGCGGGCGCGCCCACCTACTACGCGTTCAACGCCGTCGACAGCTCGCACGAGGGCGCGCACTACAACTACGGCATCGACGAGATGTTCACCTTCAAGGTGAAGTCCGGCTACACGGTCACGCTGACCAGCCACGACTCGAACTGCATCGCGATCAAGAACTGCGGCCCGGGCGGGCCGTACAACTTCTCGAACGCGGCGGCCTGCGAGGCAGTGGCGCGCTCGACGCCGTCGACGGTTACGCTGCCGACGACGTTCCGCAGCCAGACGATCTCGAGCCCGATGAAGTTTCAGACGCAGTTCTTGAACTTCAAGGTCATGAGCATCGTCGCCGAGTAACGGCGACGGATAGCGCTCGGCGACCGACCAAAGGAGCGCCGTGATGAACCACAGAACAGCCAGTGGGCGGATTCTGTTCTCCGCCGTTTCCGTCCTGATCGCTTGCCTCGTTGCGCGCGTGGCCGCCGCCAACGTGGACCTCGTCGCGGCCACGCCCAGTCCGGTCGATCGGCCGAGCAGCGCGCCCCGCGAGGCCGCCCCGGAGGCCGGCATCGCTGTCGGCACCTGGGAGGTGTTCACCGACGGCCGCATGGGCGGCTTCGCCAGCTACGTGAACGGCGACGCCTACCCGCTGACCACGATCGATCAAACCACCGGCAATCCGATCCGGACCCCGTTCGGCGGCGGCATCAACAACAACCAGGCGAACCCGATCGCCGATCCGTCGATGCCGACGTTGCAGCCGAAGCTGGAGAGCTGGCGCATCCGCAGCGGCTTCCTGGGCAACATCCTCGGCTTCGGCGTGCGCATGCACCTGACGCCGTACACCACGCTGACCGCCTACCTTCAGTACTGGGCCGACATCGAGAGCGAATCGCGGCGCAAGTACGTGCCGGCGCTCGTCGACGCGCGCCAGGGCTACGCGCGCGTGGAGGGCCGCTGGGGCAGCGTGACGGTCGGCCGCCAGCTGACGCTGTTCTCGCGCGGCGCGGTCGAGATCGACTTTCTCTACGGCCACGGCTACTCGATGGGCTTCCCGACCGCGGTCGACAGCAACGGGCCCGCCGCCGGGCACATCGGGACGGGCGTGCTCGGGCCGGGCTTCGCGGGCGGCATCCTCTACTCGACGCCGAAGCTGGCAGGCATCCAGCTGAACGTCTCGGTGTTCGATCCGGTCGCGCTGCAGGGCGCGTGGGATCGCACCAAGGAACCGCGCCCCGAAGCCGAGCTCACCTACGACCTCGCCTGGGGCTACACCGGCAAGCTGCACGTGTTCGTCAACGGCGCCTACCAGCGCGTGTACCGCATCGGCGAGCCCGACGCGACGAACGAGGCGGCCTACGGCGCGGGCGGTGGCGCGCGCGTCGAGGCCGGTCCCGTTCACCTCGGCTTCGCCGGACACTGGGGCCAGGGCCTGGGCCTCTACTACGCGCTCGAGACGACGGAAGCGGCGTACGACGCCAGCCCGCTGCACCGCCTGCGCAAGTCGTTCGGCCTCTACGGGCAGGCGCAAGTGTCGATCCGAAAGTTCGACGTCAACGCGGGCGTCGGCTACGCGGGCGTCACGCCGTTGCCCGCGACCAGCGCGACGATCAACACCGCGAGCGGGCCGATGACCGTGATGATTCCAGCCGACGGTGATGCGGACATGAACGGCAGCCGCCAGAGCCTGATCAAGTACCAGCTCGGGATCTCGGGCGTGGTCGTCTATCACGTCAGCCCCCACCTGCACGTCTCCGCGGACTACTTCCGCGCCAACTTTCAGTGGCAGCTGGGCGAAACGCAGAACGTGAACTTCGCCAGCCTCGGCATGCTGCTGACCTGGTAACGCGCGCAGCGCGCTCCGCGACCATCGCAAAATGGCATGAAGGATGGCATTTCACGCGACATTGGGCCGCACTGCGCAAAAAAGAAATAAACTTAAAAAAATAGCTGCCGGGTACGATGGTCTTTGCGATACTAACGGGCGTTCGGCACGGTCCCCGGCCCCTACCGTGGTTCCTGCCGCCGAACTCACCTGGGTCGAACGGAGGCAGGTATGAAGACTAACGCGCGTAGCTTGGCGTTTCTCGGTGCGACGCTGCTGCTGCTTGCCGTTGCCGGTTGCGGGGGAAAGGTCGGCGGCCAGTCATGCGCGACCGCGTGCGGAGCGGGCCAGGTCTGCCAGGCCGGCCAGTGCGTCTGCAGCGCGGGTTTACTCTCCTGTAACGGGACCTGCGTCGCCTCGAACGCCGCCCACTGCGGTAGCTGCACGATGACGTGCACCGGCACCGACGTCTGCAACGCCGGCAGCTGCCAGTCGAGCTGTCCTGGCGGCACGACACAGTGCTCGGACGGCTCCTGCGTCTCGCCGACCGGCGGCGACGCCATGCACTGCGGAGGCTGCAATCCCTGCGCGGCAGGCGCGACGTGCAACGCCGGCGTCTGCACGACCGTGACGGGGACGGCCGGCACGGGCGGCAGCAGCATGGGCGGCAGCACGGGGACGGGGGGCGCAGGTGGCAGCACGCCGCCGCCCTGCACCCCGCTGGGCACGATCCCACGCCGCCTGTGGCGAATGTCGGTCGAGCAGTGGGGCACGGCGGTCAAGGATCTTCTCGGCCTCACGACCGCGCCCGTGCTCTCCAACCGCGGCGGCGAGGCGACGTACGCGTTCTTCGGCGATTCGTCGCTGGGCGTGGACGAGAGCTTCCAGTTCGGTCTTTACCAGGCGTCGCAGAACGACGTGCTGCCGGCGATCCAGTCGAAGCTCACGACGCTGGCGCCGTGCACGGGGACGACGACGGCCGCGTACCGAACCTGCGCGATGACGTTCGTGACCACGACGGGCGCGAAGGCGTTCCGCCGCCCGCTGGAGACCGCCGAAGTGACGAACCTGCTGGGGGTCTACGACGCCGGCGCGGGTACGGGAACGACCGTCGACTACCCGACCGGCATCAGCCTGGTCATCCAGGCGATGATCACGTCGCCGTCGTTCATCTACAAGACCGAGCTCGGTCCCACCACGCTGGCCGCGGACGCGTCGGGCAAGTATCCCGACACCACGCTGAACCCGTACGAGATCGCCAGCCAGCTCGGCTTCCTGTTCCTCGGCTCGCTGCCCGACGCGGCGCTGACCGCGGCGGCCGCCGACGGCAGCCTGGGGACGACAGCGGGGCTGACCGCGCAGATCGACCGGCTGCTCGCGCTGCCCGCCGTCAAGGCCAACCTGACGAACATCGTGATCGACTGGTTCAACGTCCGGCAGATGTTCGACAAGCGGTCCAAGGACACGGCGCTGCTGACGGCGCTGGCCACGGCCGATCAGGATCAGACGGCGCTGACCACCGACCTCTACAACTCGACGCAGCAGTTCGTGAACGACGTGCTGTGGACCAGTAAAGGCACCGTGAACGATCTGGTCACGTCGCAGAAGGTCTTCCTGAACAAGCGGCTGGCGACGCTGTATCCGGGCGTCACGTTCTCCGGCACCGCGCCCGCCAACAACACCACCTTCGTGGCGGGAACCTGGCCCACCTCGCAGGGCCGCTCCGGGATCGTCACGCAGCCCAGCTTCCTGTGGTCGGCGTCGGATCCGGCGAAGACGTCGATCGTCAAGCGCGGCAAGTTCATTCACGACGACGTCGTCTGCCAGGACGAGCTGCCGCCGCCCATCGACCTGACGACACCGCAGGCGCTGAACGTGATCGGCTGCAAGTCGCCCGACGGCACGACCATGCTGTCGACGTGCGACAGCGAGGTCCTGCAGTCCGACGCGCGCATGATGTATCTGCCGTGCAAGACCTGCCACGCGCAGATGGACCTGTACTCGCGCGTGTTGCAGAACTTCGGACCGATCGGCAACTACCGGACCGTCGACGAGGCGGGGCGCGCGATCGACGCATCCGTGACGTACACCGCCGCGCCGCTGGCGCCCAACATGGTGACGGGCGCGCAGGGCTTCGGTCAGCTGCTGGCGACCAGCGGCGTGATCAAGGACTGCTCGGTCCAGAAGATCACCAGCTACGCCATCGGCACCATGATCCGGAAGTACAACACCTGCGAGGTCAACGACCTGCGGCAGCAAACCGACGGGACGATCACGTCGCTGTTCAAGCAGGTGGCGCTGGCCAGCTTCTTGCGCGCGCGTACGGGAGGTATGAAGTGAGCTCCTACAAGTTTGCGAGGCGATCGTTTCTGCGCGCCGCCGGCGGCTCGGCCGTCGTGCTGGCGCCGATCCTGCGGGCCATCGAGTCGCGCGCGCAGGGGATGACGGCGCCGCTGCGCCTGCTGATCATCCATCACCCGCTGGGCGCGGGTTCGGGGCTCGGGACCTGGTGCCCGAGCGCGACCGCGACCACGACCAACTTCACGCTGCCGATCGAGAGCGCGCCGTTCAACGCCGCGGCCACCCCGCTGCAGAAGTACATGGTCATGATCGACGGCCTCAACGTCGTGACCAACAACGCCGGTCAGAACACCCACGAGGCCGGCGTCGTCGCGATGATGACGGGCGTCAACGCGCTGGGAAAGATCGGCCAGCAGGACTGGGCGGCCGGCGGCGCTTCCATCGATCAGCTGCTGCTCGCGCAGTCGCCGATGCTGGGCGGTCCGACGCAGACCAACAAGACCATGTTCGGATCGCTGCAGCTCGCGGCGGACGTGCGCTCCGACCGCGACGAGGTGGCGCCGCGCGTGATGTCCTACAAGGCGCCGATCTCCGGGACCGACATCGCCCAGCGGCGTCAGCCGCAGTACGCGGAGACGCAGCCCCTGAACGTGTTCAACCGCGTGTTCGGCGGCAGCCTGCCCACGGGGACCGACCCGCAGAAGATCCTTCAGCAGAAGCTGTCGGTCTGCGACTTCATGCGCAAGGACATCGCGCGCATGCAGACGCTGATCCCGTCGACGGAGAAGGACCGGCTGGCGACGCACCTGGCGTCGATCCAGCAGCTCGAGTCCAGCCTGCGGCAGATGTACGCGTCGATGCCGAACACGAACGTCTGCACGAAGCCGGCGATGCCGCCGACGTACGCCAACACCAGCACCGGCAAGCAGATGACGGGCACGGATCCCAACACCACCGTGTTCACGACCTACTCGGGCGTCGACTACTACGTCACCGGATCGCCCAACAGCCACCCGCACCTGGACCTGGGCGTGAACCAGCTGCGGCTGATCAAGACCGCGTTCGCGTGCGATCTGGTCCGCGTCGCGACCTTCATGTGGTCGGCGGGGACGAACTGGGTCGTGTTCCCGGGGACGTTCCAGGGCGCGTCGATCAAGGGCAACCCACAGTCGGCGCCGCACCACCCGCCCAGCCACAGCAACGACACGATGACGAGCGCCTGGCTGAACCAGATCAACAACTTCTATTCGGCCGCGACCGCGTCGGTGCTGCAAGAGTTCGCGACCACGCCCGACATCGACGGCAACATGCTGATCGACAACACGGTCATCGTCTACCTGACCGAGGTGGCGCGCGCCTGGGACCACAACCAGATGAACATGCCGCTCATCATCTTCGGCGGGAAGAACACCAAGGTGAAAGGCGGGACGTTCCTCAAGGTGACGGGCGGTCCGCTGGGCACTCAGGCCGGCGGCACCTCGGGCAACCGTCCCTTCAACGACATGTGGCTGGCGCTGCTGCCGATCTTCGGCGTCCCCAGCACCGCCCTCTCGGGCGCGAGCGGCGTTCTCCAGAACACCGGCGCGCTTCCCGGGATTTTCAGCTAACCGCGATCGTGATCGTTTAGTTTGTTGCCAAATCCGAAGCCGCCGGCGGCGCCGCCGATTGCAATCAAAGCCCGAGAAGGGCAAAGCTTGCAGCCTGTGTCCGCGGTCCCCGCAAACCTGAGGCTGGCAAACCAGACTGCCCTGCTGGGGCAATTGCTCGGGCGCAAGGCCGCGAGCCGCGCCGAGCTGGCGAAGGCCACCGGCATGAGCAAGCCGACCACCGGCAAGATCATCGACGATCTGATGCACGCCGGCGTCGTCGAGGAGATCAAGCTGATGGACGGCGGCCGCCCCAGCGTCGGGCGGCCGGGCAAGCAGCTGCGCCTCGCCACCAACCGATCTCGCTTCGTGACGGTCGACCTGGGCGTCGAGCTGACGCGCATTTCGGGTCTGCCGCCGTCGCCGCCCGACCAGGATCGCTGGGAGATCCAGTTCAAGACGCCGACCACCGCCGAC
>Ga0207681_10000568_pt1 | contig 25233 bp, 18 predicted proteins | sample KBSS53metaG_FD_184324 | JGI IMG/M metagenome (GOLD analysis project Ga0207681, IMG submission 184324) | Switchgrass rhizosphere microbial communities from Kellogg Biological Station, Michigan, USA - KBS S5-3 metaG (SPAdes) (version 2) | ecosystem: Host-associated > Plants > Roots > Rhizosphere... | reverse complement strand
CGCAACAGGCAGTCCTGCATTCCAACCAGGCCGGCACACCCGCATGCCCAAGACATCACCGACCGACGACCTCTCCCGACGTGAACGGCAGGTCATGGAGATCCTGCACCGCCGAGGGGAGTCCACCGTCGCCGAGATCATGGAGGACCTGCCGGATCCACCCACATACTCGGCCGTCCGCTCCATCCTCCGGATCCTGAGTGAGAAGAAGCTCATCGAGTACAAGGAAGACGGGCCGAGGTACGTGTATTTCCCGGCTGCACCCACCGAAGCCACGCGCGATGACGCGCTCGAGCACGTCGTTCGGACGTACTTCGGCGGATCCACCGAACAGGCCGTCACCGCGCTTCTCCGGATGTCGGATGCCGACATCAGCGACGGTGAGGTGAACACGCTCCGCGACAAGATCCGACGCGCGCGGCTCAGCGGGAGGTAAGAGACATGGCCGCCCTATTTTCCGGATTCTCCGGGTTCTCGGGCGAGACCGCGTCCACCGGTCTCTCCGTGCTCTTGATCCTGGCCAAGGCCACGATCGTTCTGCTCGCGGCACTTGGGGTTACGCGCGCCATGGAGCGTGGGTCCGCCGTATCACGCCACCTGGTCTGGTTTGTCGCGCTCGGCGCGGTGCTGCTCATTCCCGCGCTCGCGTCGTGGAGTCCGCTCCGGTTGGCGATTCTGCCACCGGTCGGCGCGCCGTCCGAGATGGTGGTACCCAGCACCTCCGGACCAACTGGCGGCATCGAGGCGGCTCGGTCGATTGCCCCGTCGGTCAGCACACCACTGACCGAGGGGACAAGCCCGAACGTGTCGGCGACCGTAAATACCGTTCGCGATATCGTGTCGCCGAAAACTCCTTGGTTCGGGATCCTTAGCGATCCGACGGTGCTGTTCTTGATTTGGGCGAGTGTTGTCCTGCTGTTTGCGGGCTGGCTCGGATATGGCGCCTTGTCGGTGCATCGGATCATTCGGAGATCCCGCACTCTGGACGCACCCGAGTGGACGAATCCGCTGTGGGAAGTCGCCGATCGACTCGGCCTCGACGATGCGCCGCGCCTCGTTCGGAGCGACGACGCGAAGATGCCGTTCGCCTGCGGTCTGCTGACGCCAACCATTGTGCTGCCGGCCGAATCCGACGGATGGACGCTGGACCGGCGTCGAGCCGTCCTGCTGCATGAGCTTGCGCACGTGCGACGACGCGACCTGGTCGGACACACGGTCGGCCGGTTCGCCTGCGCGCTGTACTGGTTCCACCCGCTCGTCTGGACGGCGGCCAAGCGCCTTCGCTCCGAGAGTGAGCGTGCATGCGATGATCTCGCCCTCAATTGCGGCGCTCGCGCGAGCGATTACGCCGAACACCTACTCGACATCGTAACTGGCGTGCGGCATCACGCGACCCCTGCGGTTGCGCTGGCCATGGCGCGCCGGAAGGAGTTCGAAGGACGTATGCTCGCCATTCTCGACCCCGAGCTGCGGCGTGGAGCTCCGGGCCGCAAACAAACAGTCGGCCTCGTCGGCGGGCTGGTAGTGCTGTCGCTGGTGGTAGGCGCCGCGGTTCCGGTAGCGCGCGCTGCGGACGGTTCGGTTCGTCCGGCCGCGCTTGCGGCGTCGGGGTCGGTAAAGTCGGCGGACGCGGACAGCTTCCGTGATGAGGAGATGTCGCAGTCCGTACGCACCGTCGAACGGCAACGAACCGAGCAGCGCACGAAGACCGAGACGACGATCGTGCTCCGGTCGCGCGGTCGTGACGAGCTCGGAAGCGTCGTGGGAAGCACGGTGGGCAGCAAGGTCGGTGTGACCGTTGGCAAGGAGATCGGTGCGGTGGCCGGCGCAGCCGCCGCCGCTGCGGTTCGCGCCGCTGCTCCATCGATCGAGTCGTTGACGGCCGCGATCCGGGAAGGCGCCGTGAAGCAGGGCCGTTCGGACGAACGCCCTGCCCTGCTGGCGAACGTGCTCAAAACGGACACGAGCGCATCACTCCGCCGAGTGGCGGCCTGGGGGCTCGCGCAGTTCGCGGATGCTGACGTCGCGTCCGAGGCGCTCGCTTCGGCGCTGAAAACGGATCGTGACGTCGCCGTCCGCGAGATGGCGGCGTGGGCGCTGGCCGATGCGCGCAGGACGACGGCCGTCACGGAAGCCCTGACGACGGCGCTTCGGCGCGACGCAAGCCCGAAGGTGCGTGCGTCGGCAGCGTGGGCGTTAGGCAACATTGGCGACCGCGATGCCGTCGACGAGCTCGCGGCGGCGCTGAGCGATACGAGCCGAGGCGTGCGGATTCGGTCAGCGTGGGCGATCGGGAACGCGGAGCCGAAGCAAGCGCCAAAGGCGCTGGTCGGCCTCCTGTCCGATAAGGAGATCGAAGTGCGCCAGGTGGCGGCGTGGGCGCTGTTCAACATTCAGGACCCGGATGCCGTCCCGGCGCTCGATTCCGCGCTGCGGCGCGAAACGGACAAGGAGACGCAGCGCGCGATCATCCGTGCGCTGGCAGCAACAGGCGAGAAGTCGGTCGAGGCAATCAAGCGGCTCCTCGACTCGAAGGACCCGGAGGTGCGCTCGATGGCGATCCGCGCACTGGCCAGCGGTGGTGGCGGCGGCGGTCCGTGGCCGTGGCCGTGGCCGGATCCGCGTCCACACCCATAGGGACGAGGGACTGGACTCCAGGTCCCCAGCAACGGGCGCTGCCTAACGAATCAGGACGGAATGGCGCGCCCGTTCTTCGATAGTGAAGTGCTGAAATTTCAACAGAGTTGGCGACTCTCGACGCTCTTCGGAGGCCCCATGCATCGCTCCATCGGACTCATGCTCGCCGGCGTATTCCTCGCGTTCACGTCGAAAACCCCAGGAACGCGGGCCGAGGTCAACACGACGACCGCCGGCCCGGGGTCGGGGCCGGCGAGCGTCGTCTCGTTAGGCCCGACCGCGCCGTCATCGTACCAGACCACGCCGAGCGCCAGCGGACCGGCGGCCGCGCAGGACGTCGCCGCGGTGCTCGCCGCCGCGCGCGGCGTGTCGCCCCTCATCTGTGCGTTCGCCGCGCAGGCCGTCTGGGGCGGCGGGTGGGGCGGGTGGTATGACGCGCCATCCTCGCCGGTTGCCTCGGAGATGACCGCCCGCGTCCGCGACCTCGAACGCGAGAAGTTCGGCGCGACCGAGGTGCGGCTCCTGATGGACAGCCTCGCGAGCGCTGATCCTTGCGTGCGCGAGCTCTCCGTGCGGCTGCTCGGTCGCCAACGTGATGAGATGGTCGTGACCGGGCTCGTCGAGCGGCTCACTGCGCGCGCACCGGAGCTGCGCGAAGTCGCCGCGCTGGGGCTCGGGTTCGTGGAGCCGAAGACGGCCGTGGATCCATTGATTCGCGCACTCCGCGACGCGACGCCGGGCGTGCGCGCGAACTCGGCGTGGGCGTTAGGCCGGATCGACGACGGCCGTGCGTTGCGCCCGCTCATGGATCTCCTGCGGGACGAGGAGGCACGTGTCCGCGAGGCGGCAGCGATTGCGGTGGGGCGCATCGACTCGCTCAGCTCGGTCGAAGCGCTCATTCGCGTCGTCCGCGAGGACGCGAGTCCAAACGTGCGACGCTCGGCCGCATGGGCGTTGGGGCAGTTGGAAGCGCGCAGCGCCGTGGACGTCCTGATCGCGGTGCTCCGCCAGGACGCCGACGCGCGCGTCCGCGAGATGGCGGCCTGGGCGCTCGGCAGCATCGAGACGCAGACCGCGGCGCCGGGCCTGATCGGCGCGCTGCGGCGGGACTCGAGCGACGCCGTTCGAGAGACGGCGGCATGGGCGCTAGGCAACGTCGGTGACCGGACCGCCGTGGACATCCTGGGTGACGCGGTGCGAAGCGACAAGAGCGCGCGTGTGCGCGCCACGGCGGCATGGGCGTTAGGCCAGCTCGATCCGAAGGACGCGCCTCGCGGGCTGATCGAGGGGCTGACGGATCAGGACGATGACGTGCGGCTCAAGTCGGCGTGGGCGCTGGGGCAGATCGGCGACTCGAGCGCGGTGACCGCGATTCGCGGCGCACTGCGCACGGAAAAGAGCGATCGCGCGCGGAAGGCGCAGATTCGCGCGCTGCTGCGTTCCGGTGGGCGATCCGAGGCGATTCTGACGGACCTGCTCAAGTCGAACGATCCGGAGGTGCGCGAGGCGGCGGTACGCGGGCTCGCGGGGAGCAACTCGTTCAATCCGTGGCCGTGGCCCTGGCCGAGACCGCGGCCCACGCCGTAAGTCGAAACTGCAGGACAGCACTGCTTACTGTTAGCTGGAACCGGGACTGAAGAAACCGCACTGCTTACTGTTAACTGGAACTGGTTGCTGCAGCGTAAGAACCCTCGGGACGCTTCTCTCGCTCGTAGAGGCCTCCCGAGGGTTCTCGCTTTACACCCTGAAGCAACCAGTTCCAGTTAACAGTAACCAGCGTTTCAAGCACTTTCGGCCGACGGCCGCGACGGCGGCGACCGCGACGCTTGTTCGTCATGGTGGTAGGTTCAGGGGGTCTCGAGCGTGATGATGCTGATGCTGTACGATCCCCACTGTCACGCCTTACGCCCTCGACTCACCATGCCCGCCATCGTCATGCGGATCCTGATCCGTTTCGCCAACGCCGCGTGTGTTGCCGCGCTCGTCGCCGCTGCTCTCGCGCCGTTCACACTCGTCGCGCAGGCGCCCAGGTTCGAGGTCATCGTCGACCCCGCCACTCGCTCCGCGCCGCTCACGGGGCGCCTCGTGGTCGTCGTGTCGAAGCTCGCGCAGCCCGAGCCCCGCATGCTCATCGCGCCACAGGGCGCTGCGATGTTCGCGATCGATCTCGATCAGCTTCGCGCCGGACAGCCCGCCGTCGTCGACGCGAAGTCGGCGCTCGGCTACCCGGTTCCGCTCGCGTCACTGCCGCCGGGCGACTACTACGCGCAGGCGATCGTGAACGTGTACGAGCAGGTGAAGCGCGCGGACGGCAAGACGATCTGGGTGCACATCAACGACGGCACGCAGGAAGTCATGCAGATCGCGGGCGGCAACGTCTACAGCGACGTGCAGAAGATCCAGGTCGGCAGCACCGGCACCGGTCCCACCGTGAAGCTGCGCATCAACAAGGTGATCGAGGCGCAGCCACGGCCGCAGGACACGGAGTGGGTCAAGCACGTGCGCATCCAGAGCCAGAAGTTGACGGCCTTCTGGGGACGTCCGATCTACGTGTACGCGACCGTGCTCCTTCCGAAGGGGTACAGCGAACACGCGAACGTTCGCTACCCGACCGCGTACACGTTCGGCCACAACGTGCCCTTCAACCTCACGCCGGATTCGACGCGTGTGCGCAACATCGGCCAGATCAACCCCAGCACGGGCGTCGAGACGGGGTACGACTTCTACAAGGCCTGGGTGTCGGATGGCTTCCCGCGCTTCATCGCGGTGAGCTTCGAGCAGGCGACGCCATTCTTCCTCGATTCGTACTCCGTCAACTCCGCGAGCAACGGTCCGTACGGGGACGCGATGGTCGAAGAGATCATCCCGGCGCTCGAGAAGCAGTTCCGGATGATCGGCAAACCATACGCGCGGCTGGCGGAGGGCGCATCGACGGGTGGCTGGCAGACGCTGGCGCTCCAGCTCAAGCACCCGGACTTCTTCGGCGGCGCATTCGTCCTGCAGCCGGACCCGATCGACTTCCGTCGCTATCAACTGGTGGACATCTACTCCGACACGAATGCGTTCGTGATGCCGAACACACAGCTCACGACGACGGAGCGTCCGTTCAAGCGGACCGTCGAGGGTCAGGTCACGTGGAGTCTCCGGCAGATGAGTTTGTTCGAGGAAGTCCTCGGCAGCCGGGGCCGTGGCAACTATCAGCTCGTGGGGTGGGAAGCGATCTACGGTCCGCTCGATGCCGATGGCTACCCGAAGCCGCTGTGGAACAAGATCACGGGCACGATCGACCGCGACGTCGCGAATTACATGAAGGAGAACGGCTACGACCTGCGCGAATACGCGCAGCGGAACTGGGCCACGTTAGGTCCCAAGGTCGCGCACAAGCTGCACTTCTTCGCCGGCGACATGGACGACTTCTACCTCAACCTCGCGGTCTACAAGTTCGAGGACTTCCTCAAGAGCACGGAGCTCGGGAAGAACGTCCCGTTCACGTACGGTCGTCCGATGAAGGGTCACAGCTGGCACGCATTTCCGTGGGCCGAGATGGTCCGTCGCATGGGCGCACACGTGCAGAAGAACACGCCGCCGGGCGAGGACGCGAAGGCCTGGTGGTATTAGCCCGCCGTTATTCCGATCCCGCATCGCCTGGCTGGCACGACGCTCGCGCGAACTCGCCGGATAGCCTCGCGACAATCGCGGCGAGATCGACCAGGAGGAGCAATGGCGGGCGGAACAGCAGTGCAGGCAGGCACATCGACGTGGCGGCTCGACCCCGCGCACTCGAGCGTTGAGTTCTCGGTCAAGCACATGATGATGACCACGGTGCGCGGTCGCTTCAAAAGCGTCACCGCGACGCTCACCGCGGATGAGGAGCACCTGGAAGGGTGCTGCGTCGACGCCGAGCTCGAGGTCGAGAGTATCGACACCGGGATGGCCGATCGCGATGCGCATCTCCGCGGTCCCGACTTTTTCGACGCCGCGAATCATCCGAAGATCAGCTTCAAGACCAAGCGGCTCGACGGAGACTTCGACAAGGAAGGCGACGAGTTCCGCGTGATCGGCGACCTGACCATACGGGATCAGACCATGGAGGTCGTGCTCCGGTGCACGTACCAGGGGCGCGGCAAGGACCCGTGGGGAAAGGAGCGCGCGGGATTCAGCGGCTACACGGAGCTCGACCGGCGCGAGTGGGGGCTGCGCTGGAACCAGGCGATCGAGACGGGCGGCGTGCTCGTCGCCAACAAGGTGCGGATCGAGGTCGAGGTTCAGTTCGTCAAGGAGTAGCGACGAATCAACGGTCGATTCTCACGCGACCACCCTGCACGTCGCACTTCGCGTTCAATACCGAGCAGACGACGTTCACGACCTCCCCTATTGGGCGGTCCGTGAACGTCGCCGTGATCGTCTCGGCCGCCAACGTCGAATCGGCGATCGTCACCGGCGTCTTGTACACGCGCTCGATCTCGCGCGCGACCTCGCGCAACGGCGTCGCCTGGAACGCCAGGAACGTCCCGACCCACGTCGCGACCGGGACGGGGGGCGCCACGGTGGGTCGAGAGACGGCGCCATTCCGAACACCGCTTGCTTCGCCGGCCGCGACCTCGATCCGGCCGCGCGGCGTGCTGAGCGCGACACGGCCTTCGACGACCCGAAGGTCGAGCGCATCGCCATTCGCGGCGAGCTCGAAGCGAGTACCCAACACCCGCGCGTCGCCGGCGGCGGTGTGCACGCGTAACGGATGGTTCGGCATCCGCTGGACGGCGAAGAACGCGCGTCCTTCGAGGCTCACGGCACGCTCGCGTCCGGCGAGCACACGCAGCCGGCTGGACGGCGCGAGCCTAACGACACTCCCCTCCCCGAGCTGCACGGTGGCAAGCTCGGTCGCGCCAGTGACCACTTCGGTAGCGCCCCAACCGGGGATGGCGTCATCGGGATCGGACGGGCGAGAGCGGATGGAGACGACGGCGACTGCCGCGGCCGCGGCGGCAATTGCCCATGGCGCCCAGCGCCTCATGTGCCCTCCGCGATCCAACCGGGGCGTACGCGATGCGGTGCGAGCGATCAGCTGCGCGGCCGTGGGGCGAGACGCGTCGTGCTGCTCGCCGTGCACGAGTGACCGCCCGGCGTCGAGGAGACGCACCGTCTCGCGATAGTGACGCTCGTTCGCGGCCGTCGTTCTGCGCCACGCATCGAGTCGCGCGAGCTCGTCGTCACTCGCCTCGCCGCGGCGCGCGCGGTCGATCAGCTCATCCATGTCGAGGACCCACGGTCAGCGCGCACCCGGGAGCCGCGACGTGACGGTGCCTGACGCGTCCAGAAACTCCAGGCTCGGCGTGCCGACTGAATCGACCATCAGGCGGAGGCGCGTGTTGCCGTTGCGGTCCGACAGGTTGACGATCGCGGCCTTGCTCACATCGCGGCCGACGTACACGCGAGGCGCCGCGAGCGGGACGCCGTTTCGCGGCTGCGCCCACTTCCGCAGGGCGGAGTCGCGCGCGGGGCCCGCCGGGATCGCCTTGTTGATGGAATCGCGCTCGGCGACGAGGTCGTAGATGTCGACGTCGGCACGGTCAGCGATCGTGAGACCCATGTTCCGGCGGCCGTTTCGGTCATTGTACTGGAGATAGAGGACCTGGTCCTGATTGTACTGGTCGAAGGAGAAACCGCTCTGCGAGTGGAACGTGCCGTCCGCCTCGCGTTTCCCGTCGAACGTCAGGCCGCCGTTCTCCGTTCCTTCGTCGTTGAAGAAGATGATCCCCGGGCGACTGCCGCCCGCGTACCCGAATGGCTTGCCCTTGTAGATCGGACCGATCGAGCGATCGCGGTTGGAGATCACCATGCGCAGCTTGCCGTCCTTCTCGACGACGTTGATGCGCTCGACATCGATCTCCGTGAACCTCTGCTTCTGGGATGCCTGGCGAAACGCGGCGAGTGAGATGGTACCGAGCAGCGCGGTGACGACGATCGCGTAGCCCTTCAGGAGTCGCAGCTCGCGACGGATATCGGTGTCCATGGTGACCTGGCTCGGGGTCGAGGGATGCGGGCGCTCAGCGGCACGCTCGCAACGGGTAGCGGTGTCGCGTGCTATCGGGTGTCGGGGTAACGCCGGACGGTGCGTCCGCTTTCGTCGAGGAACTCCATCGCCGGGTTCCCCAGCGAGTCCACCGTTAGGCGGAGACGTGTCCGCCCGCGCGGATCGCCGAGCGTGAGCGCGGCGGACCGGTCGGGCGTCTTGCCGACGAACACGCGAAGTGTGCTCTTGCCGGCTTCGCCAACCGGCGAATCGCGAAGCGCCTGCAGGCGGCGCGTTTTCTCGGGCCCGTCGGGTAAGGCCTGAAACGCCATCGCGCTGTCGGCGAAGATCCTGATGGGCAGGTTCGAGCGGTCCGAGATCGTCAGTCCGGCTCGGGCGCGCCCGTCCACATCGGAGTAGCTGAAGGCGAGGGCCTCGTCCTGATCGAACTGGTCGAACGTCATGTGGCCGTTCGCGCGGTACCCGGTGGCGGTTTTCCGGCCGGCGTAGGCGAGCCCGCCGTTCTCATTCCCTTCGTCGTTGAAGAAGATGAGGCCGGCCGAGCCGGCGCCCGTTCCGCCGCGGAGCGGGTAGGACTTGCCGCCGATGATCGGATCGGGAAGACGTGCGCTGTTCGAGATCGTGAGGCGGAGCTTGCCATCCTTTTCGACGACGTTGATCCGTTCGACGTCGATCTCGGTGAAGCGTGTCTTCTGCGCCTGCCGAAACGCGCCCAGCGCGAGGACGACGCTGATCGCTCCGCCCGTGATCAGCACGGCGCGGACCTGTCGAAGCTGTCGTCTGATGTCGGCGTCCATCGCGCTACCTCCGGCGGTCTGATAGGCAGTTCACGCGGGACGCCGACTGCTCATACCATCGAGTGTCATTCCGAGCGGAGGCCGAAGGCCGGAGGCGAGGAATCGCCGTCGTCCCGACCGAGCGGCCCCTCTATCGGGATGAGTGCGATTCCTCGCCTCCGGCCTTCGGCCTCCGCTCGGAATGACAACGGGGACCGCGAATCAGACGGCGCGAGTCGCCGCGGTCACGACGCGTGGACCGGGTTGAAGACGACGCTCCAGCCAGAGCCCGTATTGCGACATGAGTGTGCTGGAAACGAAGTAGATCAGGCCAACGAACACGAACGCTTCCGTGTGAAAGCCGAGCCACGCCGGGTCCTGTGCAGCGACGCGGGCCGTGTTCAACAGGTCGAACAGGCCAATGATCACCACGAGGCTCGTGTCCTGGAAGAAGCCCACCGCGATCGACACGAACGAGGGCACCACGACGCGCAGCGCCTGTGGGAGAATGACGAGGCGATTCATCTGCCAGGGGCGAAGACCGAGCGCTCGCGCCGCGTCGTACTGACCGCGCGGCATCACCTGCAATCCCGACCGCACCGCTTCCGCCAGGTATGCGGACGCGAACACGACGACCGCGCCCTGCGCCAGGAACAGCTTGTCGATCTCCAGCCCCCTCGGCATCGCCAGCGGGATCACGAGCGCCGCGACATAGAGCACGGCGATGAGTGGAACGCCGCGGACGATCTCGACGAACGCCGTCGCCAGCGCGCGTGGCACCGGCAGCGACGATCGTCGCGCCAGCGCGAGTGGGACGGCGAGCATGAAGCCCAGCGACAGACCGACGGCCGTCAGCATGAGCGTGATCGGCAGACCGCCCCAGAGCCGCGTCGGCACACGGACGAGACCCGCGCCGCCATGCATCAGCCAGAACGCCGCGGCCAGTCCCACACCCCACGCTACCGGGAGCGAACGGCGCCAGAAACGTGGCACTCCGGTGGCCACGACGAGTGCCACGAGCAACACGAGCGCCACGGCCGCGCGCCAACGCTCTGCCAGCGGATAGAGACCGAACCCGATGAACCCAAGCTTGTGGGCGACGAACGCCCAGCAGGCACCGCCTGACGCGCGGCAATTATCGGCCGTGCCGGACCAGACCGCATCGAGGAGCGCCCAACGTACGATCGGAAGCGCGGCCGCGGCTACCACCAGCGCCACGACGACGGTCAGACCAATGTCGAGCGGCGTGGCCGTACTGCGCCTGAGAAATCCACGGACCCCACTCGGCAGCGGCGCGTCCTGGGCGGGCGCAGTCATCGCGTCAGGCGCCCGGACGGAGCAGGCGTCGATTGTACGCGTTCATCGCCGCCGCGACGACGAGACTCAATGTCAGGTAGACGACGATCATGATGAGCATGGTCTCGATCGCGTGCCCGGTCTGGTTCGCCGTCGTGTTCAGGATGCTCACGAGATCCGGAAACCCGATCGCGACGGCGAGACTGGAGTTCTTCGTCAGGCTCACGCAGTTCGTCGCGAGCAGCGGCACCATCGCCCGCAGCGCCTGCGGGATGACGACGAACCGCATCGTCTGCGCCCGCGACAGGCCTAACGCGTAGGCCGCGTCCCGCTGGCGTGACGGGACAGCGAGCACGGCACCCCGCACCACTTCGGAGATGTGTGCCGCATGGTGCAGCACCAGCGCGGCCAGCAACGCGGTCAGTTCGGGCGAGACCGTCAGACCGCCGACGAAGTTGAACCCGTCGAGCCTCGGACGATCGACGTCAGGCGGTGCGATGCCGAGCGGCACCACGAACGCCACCACGGACGTGGCCACGAACAGTTTCCACGCCCGGCCGCGGCGCACCGAGGGCAGGAGCGCTCCGGTGGCGAGCACGCTCAGCGCGGCCACGCCCAGCGCCCATTGAAAGACGCTCAGTCCGAGCGACGGGACGACGAGCCCGCGATCGGATACGAAGACGTTCGGCAACGGCTCGAGCGCCGCGCGGGCCGCCGGTAGTGCGTGCATGGTCGCCGCGAGAAACAGCAGCAGGAGCAACAGCGGGACGTTGCGAACGAGCTCGACGACCGCCCGCGCGACGCCGCGCACCGCGGGCGTGCGCGACAATCGCAGCACGCCGAGCAGAAACCCGAGCGCCGTCGCGAGCACCCAGCCAAGCACCGAGACGCGCGCCGTGTTCGCGAGGCCGACGAGGATCGCGCGAACGAAGCTGTCGGCCGGCGAATACGCGATGGGCGCGTCCCCGATCTCGAAGTTCGCCGGCTGGCGCAGAAAGCCGAAGCCGAGCGAGATGCCGTTCTGGTCGAGCGTGGTGGCGGCGTTGCTGGCGAGCCACCAGAGCGCCGCGGCCGCCACCCCGAGCGCGAGTCCCTGGGCCGCGACCGACCGGCGCGTCACCGGAACGGCGGCGCGTACATCAGACCGCCGTCGGTCCAGAGCGCGTTCATCCCACGCGCCATACCGAGCGGCGTCTTCGGCCCCAGGCTTCTGTCGAAGATCTCGCCGTAGTTGCCGACCTGCGCGATGACGCGCGCCGGCCAGCGCGCATCGAGGCCGAAGCCGTCGGTGATCCCGGGCTCGAAGCCGAGGAAGCGTCGAATGGATGGGTCGGTGCTCGTCTCGAACGACGCGACGTTCGACCGGGTAATCCCCAGCTCCTCGGCCTGCACGGGCACGCGAAACACCCAGTTGATGAGCTCGAGCCATTGATCGTCGCCGTAGCGGATCACGGGCGCGATGGGCTCCTTGGACAGCCGATCGGGCAGGACGACGTAGTCGTTAGGGTTGCGCAGCATCGTGCGGGTGGTGGCGAGCCCCGCCCCGTCCTGCGTGATGACGTCGCACCGCCCGCCCGCGAGTGCCGCGACGGCTCCGCGAAGGTCCTCGATGACGACGGGCCGGAACTTGATGTTGCTGCGCCGGGCGAAGTCCGCGAGGTTGAGCTCAGTGGTCGTGCCCTGCTGGACGCACACGGTCGCGTTGTCGAGCGACGCCGCCTTGCTCACGTTGAGCGCCTTCGGAACGAGAAACGCCTGCCCGTCGTACAGGTAGATGGGCCCGAAGTGAAAGCCGCGCTGCATGGTGCGGCTGATGGTGAGCGACGTCCCGTTCACGAGCACATCGACTTCGCCGGACTGGAGCCCCGAGAATCGCTGCGATTGGGTGTACGGGACGAACTCCACCTTGGTGGGGTCGCCGAGGACGGCGACGGCGATGGCCTTGCAGAAGTCGACGTCGAACCCCTGCCATTCGCCCGCGTCGTTAGGCGTGGCGAAGCCAGCGGCCTGGGAGATGCCGCACTTCACGGCGCCGCGTGCGCGCACGCTCCTGAGCGTCGGGCCGCCTGCGACGGTCTTGCTCGGAGGGCCCGAGGAGTCGGTCGTCGATTCGCCGCTCGATGAGCACGCCATCAGCATCATCATTCCGAGCGGAGCCGCGCAGCGGCGGAGGCGAGGAATCGCACTCGTCCCGACCGGGGGGCGTGTCCCTCTATCGGGAGGATGGCGATTCCTCGCCTCCGCACCTTCGGTGCTCCGCTCGGAATGACACCTCGTCATTGGCCCCCCGCGGCGACAGCCTGCAACTGCGCGAGCCCCTGCTCCAAATCCGCGATCAGGTCGTCCGGATCCTCCAGTCCCACGTGGATCCGCACGAGCGGCCCGTCCGCCGGCCAACGCGTCGCCGAACGCCAGCGCGTCGGGTCCATCGGAATCGCCAGACTCTCGAAGCCACCGAAGCTCGCTCCCATGCCGAACAGTTCCAGCGAGTTCAGCATCGCGTCCACGGCCGCCTTCGGGACCGGATGGAGCACGACGGCGAACAGGCCGCTCGCTCCCAGGAAATCCCGCTTCCAGATCGCGTGCCCAGGATCACTCGGCAACGCCGGATACAGCACGCGCTTCACCTCCGGGCGCGTCAATAGCCACTCGACCACCCGTATCGTGCTCCGCTGGTGTCGTTCGAGTCGCAGACCTAACGTGCGCAGCCCGCGGAGCGCCAGAAAGGCGTCGTCGGGACTCACACAGTAGCCCAGTTCCGCGACCATCGACCGGAGGCGGTCGTAGAGCGGCTCGGTCGTGGTGATCGTGCCGAGCATGACGTCCGCATGGCCGCCGATGTATTTCGTCGCGGCGATGATCGAGACGTCCACGCCAAGCTGCATGGCAGGATAGAAGTAGGGCGTCGCCCAGGTATTGTCCATCACGACCACGGCGTCACGCGCGTGCGCGACCGCCGCGATGGCCGGAACGTCCTGGACCTCGAACGTGACCGATCCGGGCGACTCCACGAACACCACGCGCGTCTCCGGACGCATCAGCTCCGCTATCCCGGCGCCGATGCACGGATCGTAGAAGGTCGTCGTGATCCCGTAGCGCGAGAGGATGGCCTTGCAGAAATGCCGCGTCGGCGAGTACGCCGAGTCCGTCATCAGCAGATGGTCGCCGCTCTTGAGCAGCGCGAGCAGCGCCGTGGTCGCAGCCGCGAGCCCCGACGGCAACAGCATCGCACGGTATCCGCCTTCCAGGGCGGCGATCGCCTCCTCGAGGGCGAACGTCGTCGGCGTGCCGAGCTGGCCGTAGCGCACGACGTCGAACCGCCGGTCGTGCTTGCGCGACGCCTCCCACTCCGCCACCGTCGGGAACAGGATGGTCGACGCGCGGTAGACCGGCGGATTCACCGCGCCATGCCGATCTTCTGGTGTGCCCCCGGTATGCGTGAGCAGCGTATCACGGCGACGCGGGCGGTCGCCGTTAGGCGGTGGAGTCGTCACTGGGTTGGAGTGTCCGCGGTGGCGGAAATGGCTCGCTGAAGCCGCAGACCCCAGCGGTTGTTCGGCCGCCAGCGCAACCGCTCCGCCAGGAGCCCACGCGCTGCATCGACCCGCCGGCCTCGCCACGCGGCATCGATGAGGAGCTGGTCGAACAGATCGCGCTGGGCATGGCTCGCCCCGATGCGGCGGATCCGACGCCGTACCGGGTACAGATGGTCGACGACGTCGTCGTACGCGCCATCGCGATGGGCGACCACCGCGCGCGCCAGCGGCAACCCGACGTCCGCCATCACCTCGGCCTCGGTACCGCGACCGCTCGCGGCGAACGATTCGCATGACGACAGGAATTCCCGAACGGCCACGCGATCGTCGGCCGCGGCGAGCGCCATCAGGTAGTGCAGGTCGACGAACACGAGCGCGTGATCATCGACATGCGACGCCGCGCGCGAGGCCAGCTCGCCCCACCGTGCACCCACGTTCACGTCCGCCTGCTCGAGACGCCACAGCAGTGACACCGCGTTGGCGACATCGAGGTACTCGTCGGTCGATTCGGCGCGCACCTCACGGTCGTACAGCGCGAGCACGCGATCATGTTGCTCGAGCTCGAGGTGGTACAGGCTTTCGTGCCACCTGAGGTGAAGCGCGAAGTTGCTGCACTCGCTCCACTCGCTCGACAGCGCCGCGATCCAGTCAATGCCGTCCTGCAACCGGCCTTCCATCTCGGCGACGTGAGCCACGGCATGGGCAGCCCAGATGTCGCCGCGGTCGAGCTCCACCGCGCGGAGGCCGGCGTCTTCCGCGTCGCGATAGTGGCCGGACTCCTCGAGCGCATAGGAGTAGCAGCCAAGCACGAAGCCGTATCCTGGATGCTCTGCGGTCCACGCGGGCAGGACGCCCTCCACGCGCGCGCGCATGCCCTCGCTCTCGCCGAGGTACGAGAGCACGAACTGCGAGACCTTCAGCGCGATGAGATCGCGCGGGAACTCGTCGAGTAGCGTATCCCAGATGCTCGCGGCGCCCCGCATGTCGCCGCGCGACCAGGCGTCGAGCGCGTTCACGTGGAGCTGTTCCCGTCGCGCGAGCCCGCGCCGGCGCGTGGCGCCGACCGTTTGCGCGAGGGAGAATGCCTCACGCGCACGGGCCACGCCGTCGCGCTTGCTCGACAGCATGTGGAGGTAGCCGTCCAGGCAGTGCGCCAGGACGCATGTGGGATCGCTCGCGAGCACGGCCACGACGCGATCGCGCGTGTCTCGCCGCGCCCGAGCATAGCCCGTCACCGCATGATCGAGCAGCCGGACCGTCTCCTGACTCGCGGCTTGGATCTGCTCGCCGTTCATGTCATGAAGGTTCGACACGCTCGCCCTCGCCCGTTCGCTCACACGATCCAATAGCGCACGATCGGATCGCCCGTGTTCACGACCTTGTGCGCCCACACCAGCCCGGCAATGCCGGCACCGCTCGATCGAACTGTTTCCACGACCTCGCCGAACACGTTGCAGATCTCGGCGACTTCCTGCCCGGCGACGAGCTCATCGCCGATCTTCACACGCAATCGCAGGAGACCCGCGCGCGTGGCGCGTACCACCTTGCGGTCGCGCGCAGACACCTGCCCACCCACCGCGGTCGGCGTGCCGTCGATCATGCGAACGTAGCGCATGACGTTCGTCACGCCATGGAGGTGCACGCGCACATCCCCCTCCTCCAATGTGCCGTTCCCGCCTGACTCGGCGAAGATCGACACGACACCGCGCCGCGTTGCCGCGTAACAGATCCCGTCCGCGAATGGAGGAATCTTGCCATCCGGTGTAGCGAGCGAAATCAGCTTCGGGGAATAGAGGCGCGCCAGTGCCTCGCCTTGCTCGTCGAGGTCGGGCCTGCCGGTGAGAGCGTAGCCAGCAAATGGCAGGAGCATTTCCCCAAGGTCGCCGGCATGCAGATCTATATGGTATGCCGCGCGACCGATGACCTCATCGAGCAGGACTTTCGCGAGCACCTCCGAGATCGAGCCGTCGTCCCGACCAGGCGCGGCCTTGTTGAGGTTGATCCCGTCGAGCGGTGATACGAAGCCGGTGCGACTCTCGAACATGCGCATGTTCACGACCGGCACCACGATGACCGCCCCTCGGAGCGCCGTCGCGTCGAGCGACTGCACGATACGCATGGCCGCATCGATCGGGGCATACTCGGTCGCGTGCACGCCTGCCGTCAGAGACAGCACGGGCCCATCATCCGCACCGTTGACGATGACGACGGGAAACTGGATCGGCCCCGACGGCGTCTCGCCGATCGTGATGAAGCCCTGCGCGCGCTGCCCACATTCCGCGACCACGCCGCGGATCCGGAGTGCCTCCTTCATCGCGCCACGTCGCTCATGCGACGGTCGCCGCCTTTTCCGCCATCACGGTGCGGAACGCCGTCGCGAGCCGCCGGATGCCGTCGTCGATCTCCTCGGGCGTCGCGTGGCTGTACGCGATGCGCAGGTGGTTCTTCGGGTGCGGGACGTCGCTGCTCGCGAAGAATTTGCTCCCGGGCAGCACCGTCACGCCGCCCTCGATGGCCGAGCGCGCGATGGCGTCACCATCGGCGCCGTCGGGCAGGGTGACCCACACGTAGTAGCCGCCGTCCGGAACCTCGAACGACGCTTCCGGGAGGTCGCGTCGCAGGGCGGCCACCATCGCATCGCGGTTCTGGCGATACGTCATCTGGACGCGCTCGATGTGCGGCTGCAAACGGCCGCCGGCGAGAAACTCGGTGATGATGCGCTGCGTGAGCGGGCACGATCCGCCGTCGGACTTGAGCTGAATCATGCGCGCGATCATGTCGGCGGACGCGACGGTCCAGCCCACGCGAAGACCCGGCGCCATGAGCTTCGAGAACGTGCCGACGTAGAAAACGGTGTTGCCCGGGTCGAGCGCCTTGAGCGGCGGGATGCTATGGCCCTCGAACCGCACCTTGCGGTACGGACTGTCCTCGATGATGTGGATCCCGCGCTCGGACGCCAGCGCTATCAGCGCCCTGCGCCGCTCGAGCGACATCGTCACACCCGTTGGATTGTGAAAGTCGGGGACGTTGTAGATGAACTTCGGCATCGCGAGCCCGTCACGGTCGCGATGGGCGAGGATGGTGGCGAGCTCGTCGACGTCGAGACCGTCGTGATCCTGGCTCACCTCGATGAACCGAACGCCGAAGCTCCGGAAGATCGGGATGGCGGTGAAATACGTGGGACGAGTGACGACGATGGCGTCGCCTTCATCGAGAAGGACGCGGCAGATGAGATCGATGGCGTGTTTGGCGCCGTTCGTGACGAGCACCTGATCGCGCGTGGCGGCGATGCTGTCCGCTGACATCTGCTCGACGATGCGCGCGCGCAGCTCGGGGAGCCCGGGACGCGGCGCGTACTGCAGCGTCTCCGCCCGGAACGTCGACAACGCCCGCTCGGCCTCGGCGGTGAGGTCCGGCAGCACGGCGTTCGCCGCGTGCCCCGAGTCGAAGGCGAGATTGGACGCCGGCGCCCCAGCGGGGAGCGCCGATGCGAGACGCGCGGCGCGGCGAGAGAGCATGTCAGATCGCAATGGACGAGGTTCTCCTATTGATGTCATTCCGAGCGGCGCTGTCATTCCGAGCGGAGCCGCGAAGCGGCGGAGGCGAGGAATCGCGATCATCCCGATAGAAGGGCCTCCCGACCGGGACGAGTGCGATTCCTCGCCTCCGCGCTGCGCGCTCCGCTCGGAATGACGTCATCGCCGAAAGAGCCCGAGCTGCTCGACGTTGCGCAGCAAGGCCAGAACTGCTTCCGGCCTAACGACGCCGTAGTAGTGCTCGCCCCCCTCGCGCGCTTCCGCGGCCGCGAGGCGATAGATGTCCAACCCGGTTCGGGTGCCGTCGATGGCTTGCAGCACTTCACGGGCAATGTAGCCGTTGAGCGCACTGCCCCAGTCGATCCGGTCGTACTGCGCCAGCCACTCGCGGGGCGTGGCCGACCGCGCAGGGCGCATCGCCGCCAGCTGAGTCTCGGCCGCGCTCGACGCCGGGCGTGCAGGGAGAGCGCCACGACCGGATCGCGTCCAGGCGGCGTTCACGTCGCGGATCGCCTGCGCCTCACGCCGATCGAGCTCCGCGAGCAGCGGGGCAACGTTAGGCCGGACGGCCGGCGCGATCTGACCCAGCGACCGAATGGCGCGTCGCTCGCGATCCGCCCCGAAACGCACCTGATCGATGGCCATGGCATATCCCGCCGGGTGGTCGGTCGCGCCATCGAAGATCTGCAGCGCAAGTCGAACGCTTCCGCCAAGCCGCTCCTGCCCTCTCCCGACGACCTCGGTGGTGAGCTGCCCGGCCGTGCGCGTGTCGGCCGCGGCAACGGTGTAGGCGATGAGCGCCGCGGTCAGCGAGTTACGGCCGAGCTGCGTGCGATCGATCTGGAACAGGTCGTCCAGATTCGAGTGGATGTACGGGTCGGGGTTGTTCGTGAACGTGATGGCGGGGACGCCCGCGTCGAGGAAGGACTGGTGGTCGGAGTCGCCGAAGTACCAGACCGCCTGCGCATTGAAGCGGTGGCGGCTCCCGTTGTGCGCGACGTGCGGCTTCGGGTAGAGACCGTAGCCGTTCCGGAACTGTGTGATGTTCGAGCTATTCGCGGCCACCATGTAGTCGACCGCCGCCTCCATGACGTCGTTCATGAAGTGGAAGCGCGCGGCGGGGAGACGCGTCACGTCCTGCGTCCGCATGACGCCGATCGCCTGATCGGCACCCACCATGTCCTGGTTGACGTTCACCCAGATCGAGTCGAGCACGCGCGGGTTTGCGGCGAAGTACTGACGCTCGGCGTCGTTCTCCGTGGTCCACCAGAAGCGAATGTTGCGCTTCGGGCGCGACAGCGTGCCGTCCGCGATGAGCTTCGCGAGCGCGCGTCCGATCTCCAGCAGGCTCGCGCAACCGCTCGCGTCGTCGTTCGCCGAGTGCTGCTCCTCCTGCAGGTGTGCGCTGAGGACGACGTCCTGTCCGGACGTCGGGTCGGTGCCGGGAATGAACGCCTCGACGAGCGGCATCCACGGCTGCGCGTGCTCGCGGGAGCCGAGCTCCGAGCGAACGACGGCACGCACGCGGACGGGAGCGCGACTTGCCGCGATGCGGTTGCGCAGCGCGATGCCTTCCCGCAGCGAGAGGATGAACGCGAACGTCGGGTCCTTGCCGTCGATCTGCCGCGTGGAGAGCGTGAGCCACGGGACCTGGTCCGGCTGGTCGGCGCCGAAGCTCAGGAAGCCGCGCGACGGCGTATACGGATCCGGATACCAGATCACGCCTAACGCTCCGCGTCGCTGCACCGCGTCGGCCATGACGCCATTCAGGTCACCCGTCGTGAGGACGAGCTTTCCAGCGACGTCCTTCGCACGGTAGACACTGTCGCCGCCGGGACCGATGTCCACCAGATCGCCGGTCACGTCGGCGGGACGGCTCCGGTCTGCCAGGTGGATCCGGTTCTGGATCGCGCTGGCAATGCGCTCCGGTTGCGCGCCGACGATCCAGAGGTCCGAGTTGCCGGGGTTCCACGTCTGCCGGAGCGACGGCAGCTCGATGTAGCGCACCTGCTGCAGCCCGAACTGCCGAGCCATGCGCTCCACGTACCGGGCGGCGACGCCTAACGTGTCCGACCCCTGGGGCCGGTGATAGCTCGTCAGGACGCGGATGTGATCGTACGCGGCGTCGCCCGAGATCTCGCCGCTCAGCAGCGCGACCGCCGTCGAGTCGAGCAGTGGGTAGCGCTGTGCCGACGCGCGCGTCGCGGTCGCCACGGCAAGGAGGACGACTGCAGCGGTCGTCCCCGCTGCGTGGAGTGGCACGACCCTAACGCCCCTGCGGTAGCCGGCTCGTCACCCGGCCCGAGTCATCGAGGAACTCGAGCTGCGGGGCACCGGCCGAGTCGACGCGCAGCACGAGCCGTGGACGACCCATCGGGTCCGACAGGCGAAGGAGGGACGCCTTGTTCCGGTCGCGGCCGATGAAGACGCGCGGTGCGGCCTGAACTACGCCGTTTCGGACGGGCTGCTGAAACTGCCGCAGCGCCTCGGTCTTCGCCGGGCCGTCGGGCATCTTCATGATCGAATCGCGCTCGTTCACGAACTCGATGATCGGGCGATCGGTGCGGTCGCTGAACGTCAGCCCCGCCTGTCGCACGCCGTTGTTGTCCGAGTAGTTGAGGACCACGATCTGGTCCTGGTCGAACTGATCGAACGACATGTGCGTGCTCGCCTGGTACTTCCCGTCCGCGCCGCGCTGCCCGGTCAACGTCAGGCCGCCGTTCTCGGTGCCTTCGTCGTTGAAGAAGATGATGCCGGGTCGCGTGCCCCCCGCGTAGCCGAACGGCTTGCCCTTGTAGATCGGCCCGATGGAGCGCGGCCGGTTCGAGATCACGAGACGGAGCTTCCCGTCTGGCTCGACGATGTTGATCCGCTCGACGTCGATCTCGCCGAACTTCTGCTTCTGCGGCTGCCTGACGAACGCGGTGATCGCCATGAGCACGATCAGCGTCGTCGAGCCGATCGCGTATCGCTTCAGAAAGCGAATGTCTTTGTCTCGAGTGTCCATGATGGCTCGCCCTCGTCATTCCGAGCGAAGCGAGGAATCCTTGCTCTCTCTACAGGGAGGCCAAGGATTCCTCGCTTCGCTCGGAATGACAGTGGTTAGAAATTGGGGTTGTTCGCCTTTTCAGCGAACGGAACCGGCAGACACGCGAGCGGCAGGAAGTTCCCGTACTCGGCCTTGTAGTAGGGGGTGCCCGCCGGAGGAACGAGCGCCGCCGCGGTTGGATTGCGGAGGATGTCGCCCAGGTGCTTCGCCTCGAGCCAGAAATCGCGCGCGCGCTGATCCATGAGCTCCGCGAGCACTTGAGCCGTCGTCGTGCCCGTGAACGCAGGTTGATTCCCGGCTAGGCGGCGCTCCGCAATGAGCGCGAGCGCCGGCGCCGTGCTGCCATTGATCTTGAGCTGCGCCTCGGCCGCGATGTACCGCGTCTCGAGCCCCGACGCGATACGGATCGGTGCGGTGAAGCTCGGAAACTTCGTCTGTCGGTACAGGCGGTTCCGCCCGTCCTGCGCATTGATCCCGGCATCAACCCACGGCACGCGAGGATCGGCCAGCGCGCGATACAGTCCCGCGACGATCTGCGTCGTCCCGGACGACGTCACGAACACGCCGTTGCTGAGTCGGGCCCGAGCCTGCGGGTCGTCGACATGAACCGTCACCGCCGTGAATGTCGGCGCCACGAGATTCGCCGTCGCGAGCGCGTTCGCGTTGTCGCCCTTCTGCAGATACGCGCGAGCGAGACCGACGCGAGCCGTGTTCAGGATCCGCGTCGCCTCGGTGCTCGTGATGGCGGTCGAGACCGTGATCGCCTGTTGAAGACGGACGATGGCCGAGTCCAGCATCTGTGCGGTCGTGAGCGCCGGGCCGACGTGGAGCACGCCCTGACAGAAGGTCTCCGCAAGAAGCTCGGCGGCGAGCCCCGACCAGAGTGACGCGCGGGCAACCGCGATGTCCGTGTTGAACGTCGGCGTGTCCTTGAGCACCGATACGACCTGGTCGTTCGTGCCGATCACCACCTGCAGAGGTGACCAGAACGAGCCGCTCAGGTCGACATTCGTGTCGACGATGACGTGGCGGGCGATGTCGTTCGTCTCGTTTCGGACCGCGCCCGTCCACAGCTCGGTCGAGAAAATCCCCGTGTTGTTGATATGCGCCGTATAGGCGACGTAGAAGTTCTGCTGCGCCGACAACGAGAACACGCGGGCGTCGGCGATCGGATCGATGGTCTCCGCCTGGACGACGGACGGATCCTGCACATCGGTGCTGCAGCCGGCGAGCGCCAACGTCATCCCGGCGACCGCAATCCGGCGCTTCGAGAAATGCATAACGCGCATGATCGAGTCCTCAGAACTGGACGTTGAGTCGGGCGATGAACCGGCGGCTGGGCGGTGTCGTGAACACGTCGGCGTTGAAGAGCTGGTTGATACCCGACGACGTCGTGCCGAGTCCAAGCACTTCAGGATCGTCGCCTTCGTAATCGGACTTCCACAGCCCGAGGTTCCGGCCACCGAGCGTCAGCGACGCTCCCGCAACGCGAGAGGTTCGCAACAGCGACTGCGGCAGTTGGAACGTCACGCTGACCTCGCGCAGCCGTATGAAATCCGCTTTCTGCATGTACGGGTCTTTCACGTTCGCCACACCCACCGCGGCGCCGGTCTTCTCGCTGACGTACGGCCCGAGACGACGCAGCCGCTCTTCCGCGGAGTACCCGCCCTTGTCGGCCGGATTCACGACGTCGAACGTGTTCAGTCGGCTGCGCTCGCGGTTTTCCAGATTCACGTTGTACGCATAGTGCCCGGTCTTGCTCTCCAGCTGTGCGTACAACCGAACGTTCTTGAACAACGTGACCGTGTTCGTCAGGGTCGCCTGGAACGTCGGGAGCTGATTGCCGATGAATTCGGCGGTGTCCGACGTGATCGTCTTATTCCCCGTCACGTCGACGCTGCGAATCTTGTGGGCCCAGTACGCCGCGATCTGCCGCCCTTCGGTGAACGCGCGGAAGTTGTTGATGAACGTACCGACCGTGCCGAGCTCGAGAATCTCGTTATGCAGTGTGCTGCCGTTGAAGGCGAAGTCCCAGGCGACCGTATTGTTACGCACCGGGGTCGCGCGCAGCACGAACTCGAGGCCCTCGTTCAGCACCTCGCCGATGTTCGCGATGCTCCCGCCGAATCCCGACGACGGTGCCGTCGGAACCGCGACGATGAGATCCGTGCTCGTCTTGTTGTAGTAGGTCAGCTCGAGCCCGACGCGATCGTTCAGGAATCCGGCGTCGAACCCGGCCTCGAACTCCTTGCCGCGCTCGGGCTTGAGGTCCGGGTTGCCGGGATCGCCGGGCGAGACGCCGAGCTCCACGGCACCCGTCTCGTTGACGAACTTGCTCGGCACGTACGTCTGGTTCGCGCCTGACGAGGGCGACCGCCCCGTCGTTCCGTAGGCGGCACGGAGGCGGAGCGTCGGCACCGCCGACGAGAGGCCGCTCCAGAACGACTCATCCGAGATCACGTACGAGGCACCGAACTTCGGCAGATAAAACGTTCCGACGTCGGAGCCGAACGCGGAGTTCCGGTCGGCGCGCAGGCCGACCTGCAGGAAGAGGCGATCCTTCCACCCGAACTGCTCCTGCACGAAATAGCCGATCGATCGCGACTCGCCGTAGCCCTGACCGATGGTGCTCACGGTCGCGTTCGTGACCAGCGAGGCGTCGTTCGAGATCAATCCCTGGCCGCCGCCGCTCAGACGGTCGTTCGTGCGTTCGATGTACTGGCTCCCGAACGACAGGTCGGACGAGAACTGCTTGGCCCCACCGAACTCCGCGCGCATGTTCCCGAGGTAGTCGACCGTGTACAGTCGGTCATTGACGCGGGTCGTCGAGATCTGGTTCCCGTACGTCGCGATGGTTGGATACCAGCCGAAGTTGTTCTTCGGGAACAGTTCGAAGCCGTCGGACTGTTGGATATCACCGCCTAACGTGAGGCGGTTCGTGAACCAGGGGAGCGGTGTGTATCGCAGTTGCGTCGAGGGAATCGCTCGCAGCGAGTTGCTGCGGGTGATGATCGACGACATCGACTCGAGCGACACGCCTCCGAGCAGCGTCCCACCGGTAATTTTCCCGTCGGCGGACTGAACCACCGTCCGCGGACTGCCGAATGCGCTCTCGACGTAGTAGCCGTAGGTGTCCTGGTCGTTGCGCGGGAGATCGTAGGTGTTGCGAGTGAGGCCGAAGTTGACGTCGAACGTGACTCTCGGAGTCGGCGTGAACGTGAAGCTCCCGCGCCCGCTCCGCTGCTTCAGCGTGTTGTTGATCGTCGTGCCCTGCTCGTTGGTCAGCCCCACCGACGCGAAGAACCCGTAGGACTCCCCACCGCCGCGCACGCTGTACGCCCCCGACCCCATCCAGCCGTTCTTGAACAGGTTCATGCGCTCGGCGGGATTGTCGGCGACGATCGCGTTGAGCTGTTGGCCGCGACACACCGGGTTGGTACTGGCCGGCGCAATGAGCGCAGCGGTGTTGCACGTCCCGTAGTTCGTCGGGACCTCGAAGTTCGGCGTGACCTGGTCGTACTCGATGCTCAGGTCCTGCGTGAACGTTCGGGCGCCGACGCGTCCCTTCTTCGTGATGATCTGAATCACGCCCGCCGATGCATCGGCCCCGTACAGCGTGGCCGCGGCCGGGCCCTTCACGATCTCGATGCTCTCGATGTCGTTCGGGTTGAGGTCGTTCATCGTGCTCGGCGCCTGACCGCTGGACGCGGCGCCGGAGCCGCTGACGTTGAACAGGCCTCGGAAGCCACCGTCGACGCGGATGCCATCGATGAACACCAACGGCTGATTGGAGAGCGAGATCGACGCAGCCCCACGAATGAGAACCCGCGTCGCGCCGCCGGTGGTGCCGGAGCCGTCCGTCACGACCACGCCCGGAACGCGTGCGCCGAGCAGCTGCGTTACGCTGGTGATCGGCGCTTCCTTGACGACCTCAGAGGCGTCGATGGTGGCGACGACCGCGGCCTGGGCTCGGCGTTCCTGGTTACCGGCCGTGCCCGTGACGACGACCTGTTCGAGCGACACCGCCTGCGCGGGCAGCGTGACGTCCACCGTGACGCGCCCGGAAAAGATCGTGAACCGCATCATCACCGGCCGGTAACCGAGTCTCGTCACGCGCAGACTGTCGGGCCCGGCCACGAAGCGATCGGAGGGCACCTGAATGCGATAGACACCGGCGTCGTTCGTCGTTGCGGACAGTCGAAGGTTCGGAATCGCGACGATGGCTCCGCCGACCGGCGTGCCGGCCTCACTCGTGACTCGGCCGGTGACCGTCGCGGAGTCTGCTTTCACGCGAGTGGCGACCGGCGTGACGAGGCCGAGTGCGCCGACGCCTTCCGGCGGGGTCGCGGGAATAGCGCTGGCGAGCAGC
>Ga0207681_10000560_pt1 | contig 25447 bp, 24 predicted proteins | sample KBSS53metaG_FD_184324 | JGI IMG/M metagenome (GOLD analysis project Ga0207681, IMG submission 184324) | Switchgrass rhizosphere microbial communities from Kellogg Biological Station, Michigan, USA - KBS S5-3 metaG (SPAdes) (version 2) | ecosystem: Host-associated > Plants > Roots > Rhizosphere... | reverse complement strand
CCTGGACAAGGCGATGGCTGACCAGCGCGCCAACTACTGGATGGCGGTCGACCAGTACATCGGCGGCATCGAGCACGCCATCCTGCACCTGCTCTACTCGCGCTTCTTCCAGCGCGCGATGCAGGAGGAGACCGGCCTGATGCGCGGCGTGGACGAGCCGTTCACCAACCTGCTGACGCAGGGCATGGTGCTCGCCGAGTCCTACTACACCGACGCCGGCGGCCGACGCGAATGGGTCAATCCCGCCGAGGTTTCCGTAGAAAAGGATTCAAAAGGAAAAATCGTTTCTGCGCGCCGCACCAAGGATGGCGCAGCGGTGGTGTACGACGGCATCGGCACGATGTCGAAGTCCAAGAACAACGGCGTCGACCCGCAGGCCCTGATCGAGAAGTACGGCGCGGACACCGCGCGCTTCTACACCATCTTCGCCTCGCCGCCGACCAACACGCTCGAGTGGAGCGACGAAAGCGTCGAGGGGTCCTCGCGTTTTCTCAAGCGCGTGTGGACGTTCGCATTCCGCTTCTCGAAAGCGGCAAAGAGCATCGAAGTCGACCGCAAGATGCGGTACCGGATTCATGCCGAGCTGAAGCAGGCGAACTACGACATCCAGAAGCACCAGTTCAATACCGTCGCCTCCGCGTGCATGAAGATTCTCAACGCGCTCGAGGAGATCGCGGAGTGGAATGCGACGACGGGTGAAGGCCTGTCGATCCTGTTGCGGCTGCTCTCGCCGATCGCGCCGCATGTCGCGCATCATCTGTGGCGCGAGCTCAACTTCGGCGAGGACATCATGACGGCGGCGTGGCCCGAGCCCAACCCGGCGGCGCTCGAGCAGGACGAGATCGAGCTGGTGGTGCAGGTGAACGGCAAGCTGCGCGGCTCGATCGTGGTGCCGAAGCAGGCCGACAAAGCGACGATCGAGAGCCTGGCGCGCTCGAACGCGAACGTGCAGCGCTTCGTCGCCGGTCAGACGGTGAAGAAGGTGGTCGTGGTTCCCGGCCGACTGGTGAATCTTGTCGTCTAGGAACGCCCTGGTCGTCGCGCTGCTGCTGACGCTCGCCGCGTGCGGCTTCCGCCTGCGCGGTACGGCGGACGTGCCGTTCGAGACGATCTTCCTGCCGGGCGCGACCGGCGGCATCGCGCTCGACCTGAAGCGCAACATCCAGGTCGGCACCAACGCGAAAGTGGTCGACGATGCGGCGAAGGCGGAGGCGGTGCTGCAGTTCACCGAGGAAACAAAGCAGAAGGAAGTGCTCTCGCTCACCGGCACCGGCAAGGTGCGCGAGTTCCAGCTGCGCTACCGCGTCGGCTTCCGCGTGCACGACAACAAGGGCGGCGAGTACGTGCCGCAGAGCTCGATCCAGCTCACGCGCGACGTGACCTTCAACGACACCGAGATCCTCGCCAAGGAGCAGGAAGAGCAGATCCTGTTCCGCGACATGCAGACCGACATGGTGCAGCAGATCCTGCGCCGCCTGGCGGCCGCGAAGAAGCCGACGCCCAAGTAATGCAGATCAAGTCGGAGCAGCTCGCCTCCCAGCTGGAAAAGACGCTCAAGCCGGTCTACGCGATCCACGGCGACGAGGCGCTGCTCGTGCTGGAAGCCGCCGACGCGGTGCGCACGGCGGCGCGCAAGAATGGCTACGACCAGCGCGAGGTCTACGAGGTCTCCGGGCGCTCGTTCGACTGGAGCGAGCTCGCGCACGCCGGCGCGAGCATGTCGCTCTTCGGCGGCAAGAAGATCGTCGAGCTGCGCCTCACCGGCGGCAAGCCGAGCGCCCAGGCGTCCGAGGCGATCGTCGAGTGGTGCGACGATCCAAGCCCTGAAGCGCTGCTGCTCGTCACCATGCCGCGCCCGGAAGGCGGCGGCTGGTGGGAGGCGCCGTGGTTCGTCGCGCTCAGCAAGGCTGGCGTGATCGTGGAAGTGCAGCAGGTCGCGCGTAGCGCGCTGCCCGGCTGGCTGCAGAAGCGTCTGGGGTTGCAGAAGCAGGGCGCGCCGCGCGAGGTGCTCGAGTATCTCGCCGACCGCGTCGAGGGCAACCTGCTCGCCGCGCACCAGGAGGTGCAGAAGCTCGGGCTGCTCGCGCCCGAAGGCGAGCTCAGCTTCGATACGGTGCGCGACGCAGTGGCCAACGTGGCGCGCTTCGACACCAACGTCGCGGCCGAAGCGCTGCTCAAGGGCGACACCGAGCGCTACCTGCGCGTGCTCGAAGGGTTGCGCGGCGAAGGCGAGGCGCCGCCTTTCCTGCTGTTCACGCTGTCGAACGCGCTGTTCGCGCTCGCCGCGCCCGGCGGCTGGGTCAACAAGGCGCTGCAGCGCATGCTGTCCGAGGCGAAGCGCTACCCGGCGCCGGCGCTTACGCGCGCCATCGCGCATGCCGCCGAGATCGACCGCACCATCAAGGGCGTCGGCAGCGGCGAGCCGTGGGAAGAATTCGCCAAGCTCGGGTTGGAGCTGCACGCCGCGGCCCGCGCGGCCTAGCCATTAGAATGGCTGTCATGCAGGTCAAGGGATACATGCGTGAGCTGGGCCGTGATGCGCGCGCTGCGGCGCGTGAGCTCGCGCGCGCCGATACCGGAGCGAAGGACCGCGCTCTCGCGGCCATCGCGGGCGAGATCCGCTCGCACGTGAAGCAGATCCTGGCGGCGAACGCGAAGGACGTGAAGCAGGCGAAGAAGGCCGGCCGCAACCCGGCTTTCATCGACCGGCTGACGATGACCGAAAAGAGCGTGCAGCAGATGGCCGAGGGCGTCGAGCAGGTCGCGGCGCTCGCCGACCCGGTGGGCGCGATCTCCGAGCGCGTGCGCCGCCCGACCGGTATCGAGGTCGCGCGCATGCGCGTGCCGATCGGCGTGATCGGCATCATCTACGAGTCGCGCCCCAACGTGACCGCCGACGCTGCGGCGCTGTGCCTGAAATCCGGCAACGCCTGCATCCTGCGCGGCGGCTCGGAAGCGCTGGCCTCGAACGGCGTCATCGCCAAGTGCGTGCAGGCGGGATTGAAGGCCGCGGCGCTGCCCGAATCCGCGGTGCAGCTCGTCGCCACCGCTGACCGTGCGGCCGTTGGCGAGCTCGTCACCATGCGCGAGTACGTCGACATCATCGTGCCGCGCGGCGGCAAGGATCTGATCGAACGCCTGGCGCGCGAGTCGCGCATCCCGATGATCAAGCACCTCGACGGCGTATGCCACGTCTACATCGACGACAGCGCCGACCCGGAGATGGCGGTGCGCATCGCCGACAACGCGAAGACGCAGCGCTACGGCACCTGCAACACGATGGAGACGCTGCTGGTGGCGAAATCGATCGCCGGCAAGGTTTTGCCGGAAATTGCTTCCATCTATGAACGCAAGGGCGTCGAGGTGCGCGGCGACCCCGCGTCCCTCAAGTATTTCAAGGGCAAGAAAGCGAGCGAGAAGGACTACTACACCGAATGGCTCGCGCCGGTGGTATCGGTGCGCGTCGTGAAGGGGCTGGACGAGGCGATCGAGCACATCACGAAGTACGGCTCGCAGCACACCGACGCCATCGTCGCCGAGGACAAGGCGCGCGCCGAGCGCTTCCTGCGCGAAGTCGACTCGAGCTCGGTGATGTGGAACGCTTCCACCCGCTTTGCCGATGGCTACGAGTACGGTCTCGGCGCGGAGATCGGCATCTCGACCGACAAGCTGCATGCGCGCGGCCCGGTCGGGCTGGAAGGGCTCACCACCCAGAAGTATGTTGTTCTAGGCCACGGCGAGATCCGCGCCTGAGCATTGGCATTCTCGGCGGCACCTTCGACCCGGTGCATAACGCCCATCTGGCCATGGCGCAGGCGGCGCTCGACGAGTTGCGCATCGAGAAGCTCCTCTTCATGCCCACCGGATCCCCGCATTACCGCACGCCCGCGGTGGCTGGCGGCGAGCACCGCGTCGCCATGCTGCGCCTCGCGACCGAAGATGAGCCGCGCTACGAGATCGACACGCGTGAGCTCGCGCCAGGCGCGTCCGGCTATACCTACGATACGCTGCGCGAGCTCCGACTCGAGCTCGGCGCCGGCACGGAGCTGTGGCTGCTGATGGGCGCCGATCAATACAGCAAGCTCGATTCCTGGTACCGGCCGCAAGACGTGAAGAGGCTCGCGAAGATCGCGGTCTTCGCGCGCCCCGGAATCGCTCTTTCAGCGAGAGTCAAGCTTGTGCCGATGCAGCCGATGCCGATCTCGGCGAGCGAGATCCGCGCGCGCGCCGGCCGCGGCGAGGACATCTCGGCGCTGGTGCCGCCGGCGGTGGCGAACTATGTCGCCGACCACGGGCTCTACGCGGTGGCGGGTCACTGATGGACATCCGCACTAAGCAGCGCGTGGTGGTCGAGGCGCTCGAGGATGTGAAGGGCTACGACATCCAGGTGTTCAACACCGCGCGCCTGCCATCGATGTTCGAGCGCGTGGTGATCGCGAGCGGCACCTCGAATACCCAGGTGAGGGCGCTCGCCGACCGCGTGCAGGAACGCATCCGCGAGCAGGGCTCGCCCGTCTACGGCGTCGAAGGCGAGTCGAGCGGCGAGTGGGTGCTGGTGGATCTCGGCGACGTGGTGGTGCACATCATGCATCCCACGGTGCGCGAGTTCTATAACCTGGAGGAAATCTGGGGTGGAAAGCCGGTAAAGATGAAAACCGAGGCCAAAACTCCAAAAAAGAAAGCCAAGGCGCGTGCCAAGGCTCCACGTCGTCGCGCTAAGCGGTAGGCTGCCCGATTGGGCAGAGCAGGCCTGCGCCGAGTACGCGAAGCGCATGCCGAAGGGTTACGAGGTCGAGCGCTCGGCGGTCAAGCGCCTGGCGCTGCCGAAGAATGCTCATGTGATCGCACTGGATGAACGGGGAAAAGACCTGACTACCAAGCAATTCGCCGGACTGCTGCAGCGCGAGGCCGTATTCGTCATCGGCGGCCCGGATGGGCTGGACGAGAAGATCAAGAACGAAGCGGCGCTGCTGCTGCGGCTGTCGTCGCTCACCCTGCCGCACGCGCTCGCCCAGGTCGTATTGCTCGAACAGATCTATCGCGCCGCGACAATGCTGACCGGGCATCCTTATCATCGCGCATGAGCACCATGATCGCGATCCCCGAACGCGGCATCTACCTGGCCTCCCGCAGCCCCAGGCGCCGCGAGCTGCTGTCGCAGATCGGCGTGCGCTACCACCTGCTGCTGTTCCGGGAGCGAGTCGGCGAGAAGCCGGACGTGGACGAGAGCGTGCTCGAGGGCGAGGCCCCGGCCGCGTATGTGGAACGCATGGCGCGCGCCAAGGCCGACACCGGCTGGCGCCGCATGCTGCAGCGGAACCTGCCGCCCGCGCCGGTGCTGGCCGCCGACACTACGGTGGCGCTCGACGGCCGCATCTACGGCAAGCCCGAAAATCGCACCGAGGCGGAAGAGATCCTCGCCGCGCTCGCCGGCAAGCGCCATGAAGTGCTCACCGCGGTCGCGCTCAAGAACCAGGACTGGATCGAAGTCGCGCTCTCCACTTCCGAAGTCACGCTCAAAGCGCTGTCGCGCGACGACATCGCGCAATACGTGGCGAGCGGCGAAAGCGACGACAAGGCCGGCGCCTACGGCATCCAGGGCCGCGCGGCGCGCTTCGTGGTCGAGATCCGCGGCAGCTATTCCGGGATCATGGGGCTGCCGCTGTTCGAGACCGGCCAGCTGATCGACCGCCTGCCGTATCGGAGTCGATGAACGAAGAAGTGCTGATCAACGTCACGCCGCAGGAAACGCGCGTGGCGATCACCGGCGCGGGCGCGGTGCAGGAACTGCTGGTCGAGCGCGCCGCGAGCCGCGGGCTGGTGGGCAATATCTACGTCGGCCGCGTGGCGCGCGTGCTGCCCGGGATGCAGTCGGCGTTCGTCGAGATCGGCCTGGAGCGCGCCGCCTTCCTGCACGTCGGCGACATCTGGAACCGCGGCGAGCAGGCAATCGAGAAAATCCTCGCCGAGGGCCAGCCGGTGCTGGTGCAGGTGCTGAAGGACGCGATCGGCACCAAGGGCGCGCGCCTCTCGACGCAGGTCTCGCTCGCCGGCCGCCTGCTGGTCTACCTGCCCGACGATCCGCACATCGGCATCTCGCAGAAGATCGCCGACGAGAACGGCCGCGCCGCGCTGCGCGAGCGCCTGCGCGAGCTGCTGCCGGCCGACGAGAAGGGCGGCTTCATCGTGCGCACGCTGGCCGAGGCCGCGACCGAGGACGAGCTGCGCTCCGATATCGCCTACCTGCGCCAGCTCTGGGGTGCGATCCTGGAACGCTCCGGCGGACGCAACGCGGGCGCCACGCCGCCGCTGCTCGTCTACCAGGACCTTTCGCTGGCGCAGCGGGTGCTGCGCGACATGGTCACGAAGGAGACCGCGCGCGTGGTGATCGACTCGCGCGAGAATCACCAGAAGCTTGCCGCCTTCGCCGAGAAATACATGCCGCAGGTGCGCGAGCGCCTCGAGCACTACACCGGCGAGCGGCCGCTGTTCGAGCTGTACAACGTCGAGACCGAAATCGAGAAGGCGCTCTCGCGCCGCGTCGAGCTCAAGTCGGGCGGCACGCTGGTGATCGACCAGACCGAGGCCATGACCACGATCGACGTCAACACCAGCGGCTTCGTCGGCAACCGCAACTTCGACGACACGGTGTTCAAGACCAACCTCGAAGCGGCGCAGGCCATCGCGCGCCAGCTGCGGCTGCGCAACCTCGGCGGCATCATCATCATCGATTTCATCGACATGGAAAGTCTCGAGCACCGCAATGCCGTGCTCGACGAGCTGCGTCGCGGCCTGGCGCGCGACCGTACCCGCGTCACCCTGAACGGCTTCACCGCGCTCGGCCTGGTCGAGATGACGCGCAAGCGCACGCGCGAGTCGCTCGCCCACGTGCTGTGCGAGCCCTGCCCGACCTGCGCCGGCCGCGGCGAGGTGCGCACCGCGCATACGGTGTGCTACGACATCCTGCGCGAGATCCTGCGCGAGGCGCGCGCCTTCAACGCGCGCGAGTACCGCGTGATCGCCGCCCAGCCGGTGATCGATCTGTTCCTCGAAGAGGAAGCGAACTCGCTCACCATGCTGTCCGACTTCATCGGCAAGCCGATCTCGGTGCAGGTCGAGACCAGCTATACCCAGGAGCAATTCGACATCGTGCTGATGTAACATCGGCCGCTCTACTGGGAGGAGGACCCATGGGAAAGTCGCTTATCGCCATCGCCGCCCTGGCGCTGGCAGCCTGCGCCACTGCACCCGACCCGCAGGCTCCGAAAGTGAAGATCACCCCGCTCGGCAGCCATGACGGCGAGTTCTGCCCGCTCGACCGCGCGCTCGTATTCGAAGACCCGGACGGCACGCGCATCCTCTACGACGCCGGCCGCACCGTGCGCGGCCCGAACGATCCGCGCCTCGGCCGCATCGACGCCCTGCTTCTCAGCCATGTGCACGGCGACCACCTCGGCGACCTGATCCAGCCCTCGGCCAACGCCGGCGCCTGCCCGAAGCCGGATTTCTCGGTCAACGTCACGCCGAACTCGAACATGGTGAACATCTCGCTCGCCAAGCAGGCGCCGATGATCGTCGGCGGCGAGATGGGCTCGTTCCTCTCCGCCAAGGTCAGCTCGCTTGGCGGCGACCCGGGCAAGCTGGTGCGCCTGGTGCGCTACGGCGCGCAGACCATGGTCGGCAAGGTGATGGTCGCCGGCGTGCCCGCGGTGCACTCGAACGGCCTGCCGGCCGCCTTCCTTCCCCCCGAGCAGGCCAAGCTCTACGCCGGCGGCCTGACCGCCTACGTCGGCGAGCCCGGCGGCTTCGTGCTGCGCTTCTCGAATGGCCTCACCGTCTATCTGTCGGGCGACACCGGCATCACGGCCGAACAGGATCTGGTGGTGCGCGGGTACTACAAGGCGAACCTGGTCGTGATGAACATCGGCGGCTTCCCGTTCACCACCGGCCCGGATGAAGCGGCCTACGTTGTGAATAGCCTGGTGCGCCCGGCCGCGGTCATCGCCTCGCACGCCAACGAGCCGGCGACGGTCGGCGGCAAGCTCTCGCCCACCAGCCGCACCGCGGCGTTCCAGAAGGCGGCGAAGATGCCGGTGCACGTGCCGCTCAGCGGCAAGACCATGGAGTTCGACGGCAGCGGACGCTGCACCTCCGGCTGTTGAGCACCGATCTCTGCTTTACCCCGGCGCGAAAGCTTGCGCAGCTCATCAAGGCGCGCAAGCTCTCCGCCACGGAGGTGATGAAGGCATTCATCGCCCAGATCGAGCGCGTCAACCCCAAGGTCAACGCCATCGTCACCTTCCTGCCCGAGGAAGGGTTGAAGGCCGCCAAGGCCCTGGACAAGAAAAAGGATTTTTCAAAACCTTTTGCCGGGCTGCCGATCGCCATCAAGGACGTGATCGCCACCAAGGGCGTGCGCACCACTTGGGGCTCGCTCGTGCACAAGGACCATGTGCCGACCGAAGACCACATCATGGCCGAGCGCCTCAAGGCGGCGGGCGGAATCCTCATCGGCAAGACCAACACGCCCGAGTTCGGCGCCGGCTCGCAGACCTTCAACAAGGTGTTCGGCGCAACGCGCAATCCGTACAATCTCTCGAAGACCTGCGGCGGCTCCTCCGGCGGCGCGGGCGTGGCGGTGGCCACCGGCATGCTGCCGTTCGCCGACGGCGGCGACTTCGCCGCATCGCTGCGCAACCCGGGCAACTACTGCAACGTGATCGGCTTCCGCCCCTCGACCGGGCGCGTGCCGGCGTATCCGCATCCGTATCCGTGGAGCAACCTGAGCGAGCTCGGGCCGATGGCGCGCACCGTATCCGACGCCGCGTTCCTGCTCTCGGTGCAGGCCGGGCCCGACCGCCGCGCTCCGACCTCGATCACGGAGCCGGGGTCGATCTTCAACAAGCCACTGAAAAGATCGTTTCGAAAAACCAAAGTCGCATGGAGCCGTGACCTCGGCGGCCTTCCCGTGGAACCCGCAGTTACGAAGGCGCTGGAGCCGCACAGGAAAACGCTGAAAGACCTGGGCTGCATCGTGGACGACGCCGAGCCCGACTTCACCGGCGCGACCGAGGCGTTCGAATCCCTGCGCGCCCTCACCTGGCTGCACCGCGGCGGCGCGCTGCTGAAAGAGCACCGCGACAAGCTCAAGGACACGGTGATCTGGAACACCGAGGAAGGGCTCAAGCGCAGCGCCGCGGACATCGCCAAGGCAGAGAACCTGCGCACCGCGATGTATCACCGCATGCGCGTGTTCCTGGAGAAGTACGACTTCTTCGTCTGCCCGGTGAACCAGCTGCCGCCGTTCCCGGTCGACCAGGACTATCCGCGCGAGATCGCCGGCGTGAAGATGACGAATTACCTGGACTGGATGAAGAGCTGCTACTACATCACGCTCACCACCCATCCGGCGATCTCGGTGCCGGCGGGGTTCACCGACGACGGCCTGCCGGTCGGGATCCAGATCGTGGGCCGCTATCGCGACGACTTCGGCGTGCTGCAGTTCGCGCATGCGTTCGAACAAGCCACGCAGGTCTGGAAGCGCCGGCCGGAAATCGCCGGCTAGCGTCATGTCGGTCCGCATCGCCCCGCTCGCGGCCGCCGATCATCCGCGCTGGCTGGTTCTCGCACGCGGCTACAAGGCTTTCTACAAGACCGAGGTCACCGAAGGGGAGTACGCGCGCGCGTGGCAGCGCCTGCTCGCGAACGACCGCGTCTGGGGACTCGGCGCGCACCTCGACGGCGAGCTGGTCGGCATCACGCATTTCCTCTTCCATACCGGCACCTGGAACCACGAGGTGTGCTACCTGCAGGACCTGTTCGTCGATGCGCGCGTGCGGGGGCGCGGCGTAGCGCGGGCGCTGATCGAAGCCGTGGCGCAGGCGGCGCGCGAGCGCGGCGCTGAAAGGCTGTACTGGCTCACGCAGTCGCACAACGCGGCCGCGCGCGCGCTTTATGACAAGGTCGCCCAGTACAAAGACTTCATCCGCTACGACTACGCGCTGTAGCGATTAGGAAGTTACGAATCCACAACCGTGGCGTGCGCTATGACGCCGCGATCCCGAACCCCTCGACTCTAGACTGGCGCGCGCTTGCGTCCGCTGTCTTAGTCCACCACCACAAGGGGAATTCGCGATGAATATGAGAACCAAGCTGTTGATGGCGTTGGGAACAGTGTTGTTTTCCGCGGCCGTGCACGCCGACGAGGGCAGAATCGATGTGACCGGTCCGATGACCATCAGCACGTCGGGCAGCTACATACTGGTGAACGATATCAGCCCGTCCTTTACCGGAATCTTCATCGACTCCTCGAACGTAAAGCTCGACCTTAACGGCTTTACGATCAGCGGCGGCTCCGACGACGGTATCACCATACTGCCGAAATACATGAATATCGAAGTCACCAACGGCGCCGTCACCCGTTTCGGCCGACACGGCGTTTTTATCCCGGGGGCGTCCGCCCACTCCAGAAACATCAAGATCAGCAGGCTGCGCGTTTCCGAAAACAAGATCGACGGCATCTCCATGGAAGGCAACACCGGCTTTATCATCGAGGACTGCCTGATCTCACACAACGGTGGCACCGGCATCTACGCTTTTTCTTCCGGCCTGGTGCTCAACAGTCTGGTCAACAGTAACAATACGGGATTGTTCGGCGCCGCTTTCGGCACCGGCAGGCTGGGATACCGCTCGAATGCCTTCTTCGGCAATGCAACCAATATTTCCGGTGGCACGAACCTGGGCAATAACCTGTGTTCAGGGGCGATCTGCCCCTAGTTGCCTCTCCAAACGTCGTCAATGAAACGCTGCTCCTGGCCGTCAAGCGAGCTCGACATCGCCTACCACGACAAGGAATGGGGCGTACCGGTGCACGACGACCGCGTGCTGTTCGAGTTCATCACGCTGGAAGGGGCGCAGGCGGGGCTGAGCTGGTCGACGATCCTGAACAAGCGCGAAAACTACCGGCGCGCCTTTGCCGGCTTCGACCCCGGGAAGGTCGCGCGCTTTACGTCGGTGCATAAGAAGAAGCTGATGCGCGACGAAGGCATCGTGAGGAACCGCCTCAAGATCGAGAGCACCGTCAGCAACGCGCAGGCGTTTCTCGCGGTGCAGAATGAGTTCGGCACCTTCGACCGCTACATCTGGCAGTTCGTCGGCGGCAGGCCGATCCAGAACAAGCGCAAGGGCAAGGACATCCCGGCGCGCAGCGCGGAATCGGACGCGATGAGCAAGGATCTGCAGAAGCGCGGCTTCCGTTTCGTCGGCTCGACCATCTGCTACGCCTTCATGCAGGCCACCGGCATGGTCAACGACCATCTCACGAGCTGCTATCGCCACCGCCAGCTGCGGGTGGAATAATCCGCGGCCTCGGGCCGTATCCCACGTATCCAACAACGGAGAAGAGGCAAATGGAAGATTCGCGCAGAGACCTGAAGGACGAAAACCTCAACAGCCTGCTGCCCGACGTGCAGGTGGACCGGCGCGGCTTCGTTGCGGCGTGCATCGCCGCGGGCTTCGCGGTCACCGCCGAACCGATCCTCGCGCAGGCGATCAAGACCTCGATGGACGGCTTGGACGGCGGCGACGCCAAGGTCGGCGACATCCCGATCTACTACGCCGTGCCGAAGGGCAAGGGCAAGCGCCCGGTGGTCATCGTGGTGCCCGAGATCTGGGGCATGCACGAGCACATCAAGGACGTGACGCGCCGCGTGGCGAAGGCGGGCTATTTCGCGGTGACCAACGAGCCGTATTTCCGCATCGGCGACCTGACCAAGCTCGAGGACATCAAGCAGGTGCTGGCCGGCGCGAACCAGCTCACCGACGCCCAGGCGTTCGAGGACATCGACAAGGTCGTGGAGTGGGCGGGCAAGAACCCGCGCGCCAACGTGGAGAAGCTCGGGATCACCGGTTTCTGCCGCGGCGGCCGCACGGTGTGGATGTACACCGCGCACAACAAGAAGGTCGACGCCGGCGTCGCTTGGTACGGCGGGCTCAGCCCGTCGCTGCCGGGACAACCGAGCACGCCGATGGACGTCACCGACAAGATCGACCGCCCGGTGCTTGGACTGTACGGCGGCGCCGACCAGGGTATCCCGCTCGAGCGCGTCGAAATGTTGCGCGCCGGCCTGAAGGCCTTCGGCAACGACAAGAAGTCCACGATCCACGTCTACGAAGGCATGCCGCACGCCTTCAACGCCGACTACCGCCCGAGCTACCGCAAGGAGGCGGCCGAGGACGGCTGGAAGCGCATGCTGGCCTGGTTCAAGAAGAACGGAGTGGCTTGAGCCGGAAAGGGCGCCCCAGGCGCCCTTCTCGTTTCTGGGTTCGATGATCACCGTCCACCACCTGAACAACTCGCGCTCGCAGCGCATCCTGTGGCTGCTCGAGGAGCTCGGGCTCGATTACGAGATCAAGCGCTACCAGCGCAACCCGCAGACCATGCTCGCGCCACCGGAGCTGCGCGCAGTGCATCCGTTGGGCAAGTCGCCGGTCATCACGGATGGAGACCTGACCCTCGCCGAGTCCGGCGCGATTGTGGAATACCTCGCCGACCGCTACGGCGCGGGCAAGCTCGCCCCGGCATTCGGTTCGCCCGAGCGCGTGCGCTATCTGTACTGGCTGCACTTTGCCGAAGGCACGGCGCAGCCGCCGTCGCTGTTGAAGCTGCTGTTCGATCGCATCAAGTCCAGGTCGCCGCTGCTGGTGCGGCCGATTGCGCGCGCCATTGCCGACCGGGCGCTCGGGTCCTATGTCCTGCCCAACATCCAGCGCAACCTGGACTTCATGGAAAGCGAGCTGGGGAAAAACGAGTGGTTCGCCGGCGCGCAGTTCAGCGCCGCCGACATCCAGATGAGCTTTCCGGTCGAGGCTTATCGGGCGCGCGGCGGGCTCGACGAGAAACGCCCGCGACTGATGAAGTTCCTGGAGAAAATCCATTCCCGGCCGGCGTACCGGCGCGCGGTCGAGCGCGGCGGCGAGTACGCGCTGATGCGCTGACGGCGTCCACGCCGAAATCAGTAGTAGAGCTGCAGGAACAGCCCCGCCGAACTGAAGCTGTGCCCGGCCTGGCGCTCACGGCGCAGATCGAGGCGCAGCGCGACGTCGCGCGCCAGCGTCAGGCGCTGCTCCATCACCACCGCGCCGGGATCGGTGCGCTCGCCGAGGAACGAGCCGAGCTGCTGGGCATAGAGGTGGATGCGCCAGGATGGCGCGGGATCGAGCACGGTGCCGAGCCGCGCGCCGGCGCCGAAGGTGTAATGGTCTTCGAAGTCGGAATGCACGCGCAGCGCGCCCTCGAGGCTTGCATACAGAAGCACCCTGCGCGCCACCGCCCACGCACCGCCCATGCCGCCTTCCGCTCCCGCGGCGAGCGGCTCGGCGCCGCTTTTCGTCAGCGTGCGTTGCCATCCGGCGGCCAGCCGCCAGGAGCGCGGCTGGAAGAAATCGTCGCGCGGCAGCAGCGATGAGACGGCGAACGGGACGAAGCTTTCGACGCGCATGTCGTCGCCTTCATAGGCGCGCGCCCGGAGGTGGAAGAATTCGATCTGCGCGCCCCCGACGTATCCGGAATCGTCGTCGAGCAGGTCGTGGTAGGTCGGCCGCAGCCCGAGCTCGGCGAATCCCTTGTGGTCGCGTTCCCCGGCGCCCGCAGCGAAGCGGCTGGTGCGGTGACCTTGGTCGGGCCGCGCGCCCGGCGTGACGGGCGGCGTTTGCGAAGGCGCGTCGATCTCACTGCGCGCAACGAGGAGCGCGTGCGCAAGCGCGCTGCCATCGGCCACCTTGCTGTCGCCGGCCGTGCGCCTGCGGTTCAGGTAGTCGTATCCGGTCTCCACCACTGCGGCGGCACGCTCGACAGGCAGAGCGCGCAGGGAGGGATCCGCCGGTGACAGCGTTCCGAGCGCCAGGTCCCGCGCCATGCTTCGCTCCTGCGGCCGGAGCAGAGCGATTCGCTCGGCCATGATGGTGGAGCTCGACGGGCGATAGACGATCTTGCGCACCAGTCCGGCGCGCTCGGTGAGCGCCCGGACCGAGTCGACCGGAAGTGCCCAGAGTGGGAACTGCGCCGTCAGCTCCAAATCCGGGCGCGCGACCTGCAGCAGGCCGAGCAGGTGATAGGCGCAGTTCTCGTCGAAGAAAAAGTAGTCGAAATAAACCGGCAGCATCTCCCAGGCGTGGGCCAGCACGCGCTCGATCTCGCCGGCGTTCAGGTCGAGCGCATACTCCCAGAGGTCGCGGTGCTCGAGATCGCTGTACTCGCGCACCTTGAGGTAATACGGCAGCATCGTGAACACGCCGCGATAGGCGCCGACCAGTCCCTTCAGCGCATAGATGAATCCGGTGGTTTCGTCGGTGCCGGCGGCGAAGCTGATGGTGTAGGCGAGAAGCCGGGTGCGCTCGTCCTGGTCCGCGGCGTCCACGCGCAGCAGGGTGTGTCCGTACATCGACCCCGGGTTCTGGATGTAGGCCGAGGCGAATACCAGCGTGAGCTGGCTCGCGTCGATCGCGGCGCGCCACTCCCGGTAGCGCCGGCAATCGCGGCGCTCGAGGCGCCGCTCGTCGAATCCCAGCTCGGCATCCAGCCATGCGCGGCGCGCGGCGAAGCGGCACTGAGGATGATCGTCGTCGGGCGCGGAAGCTTGCGCGAAGAAGCTGCGCAGCGTCGCTTCGAGTTCCGCGCGCGGATCCTGCTTGCCCCCGGGCGCGATGAAAAAGGACGGGCTATCGACCTGGCTGTGCATGCCCGGTGAGACCGGGTTGCGCACGTAATGCACCAGCTTGCGCCATTCGGCGCGTTCCGCCAGCCGCTGCTGCTTCGCGCGCTCGACCAGTTCGTCGGCGTAGTCGCCGGCGAGCGCGCCCAGCGGCGAAAGCAGCGCCGCCGCCAGCAGCCAAAAAAAACCCCGTGGCACGCGCCACGGGGTTTTACGGTATTGCGACTGCAGTGTGTCTCTGTCTAGAGCGCAGCCGAGTAGCGGGCGAGTTGCGCGTCCGCGCTCAGCACGTTACGCAGCACCGCCAGGATGTCTTCGGTGACGGCGTCGCTGGTCGGGAAGATGCGCTGCATGTTGTCGCGCGTCACGCGGTTGAAGGCAGCGCGGTCCGCGGCCTCCACGCCGAGCAGATGCGCGAGCGAGTCGAGGGTCTCGCCGCCGCCGACCGACATGTCGCGCGCCAGGCGCTCCTTGTTGCCGTCGATGAACATCGAGGTCTTCCAGGTCGAGCGCACGGTGCCGTCCTGCGTGCAGCCCGAGGTACCGAAGGTCACCCCGAAAGTCTGGTTGAAGAACGTGCCGTTGGTGATGCCCGCCATCCCTTGCGGTACGACGCCGGACTGGCCATCGAAAAGCTTGGAGCCCCAGCCGCAGCTGCCGACGTTGTTGACCTGCGCGAGGGCGGCCGCGGGCAGCAGAAAAATCGCGGCGCTGGCGATGGTTGCGAATCTCTTCATGCAAATCTCCCTTGGAAAACGTTTGTTCGTGGGGGGAACAGCGAACGCATTCTTCGCGTGCACTCCAAGGACTGTCAAGCAGACAGTCTTGGAGGTGTGCACTTTGTTGCTTTCCCGCTCAGCGCACGTTGCGCGGCGACAGGTCCAGCTCGACGCCGAAACCAAGGTCAAGGATGTCGGCAGCCTGCTGCGGCGCTCCAGGCATGATGTGTTTGCCGCGCCGCTCGTCCGCGCTGGTCGAGAAGTACACATCCGGCTCCGAGCGCGCGGACGTCGCCGCGCCTGCCAAGAAGCTATCCGTGGCAGTCGGGACATTGCTCATGAGCGTGCGCTCTGTTGGCACGATGCGGCTCAGGAAGGTCGAGGGAATCGTTGTCGGCGCCTGTGGCACGCCATTCACTTGGACTACTCCGCTGCCATTGTTGGTTACGTTGGGGAAATTACCGGTCACGTTAGCGCTCGGCGCTCTGACCACGACCGCCACCGCCCCTCCCTTGATGACTACTGCGCCGTCAGACGCGATGATGACAATGGCGGGCGTGTTGACGCTGGCGGTCACGCTACCGCTGCCCTGCAGGTCGATGTTGCTCGCCGACACGATACTCGTCATCGCGATGATGTCGTCGCTCTGGATCGTCACGGGGCCCTGCGTCACGGTGCTGCCGGTAATACCGCCGCCCGCATTGATCAGGCTGAGGATCTCTCCCACCGAGCGCAAGGTGGTATCACTCAGCGCGACCGCGCCAAGCGCGCCGATCTCGTAGCCCGACACCCACAGCGTGCCGGCAAGGGTGAAGTTGTTGGACGAGGCGTCGAGGCGACCGAGCGGGTTGGCGGCGCTGCCGCCGGAGGTGAGCAAAATGTCGCCGGTGCCGGCCGACAGGTTGAGCGCGCGCGGCGTGCCGCCGGCATTCTGGATGTCGCCGTTGAACACGATGTTCGCACCCATGGTGGTGAGCGAGGTATCGCTCAACAGCATCACCGGCGCGTTGAACATGAATCCGCCGGAGCCGTTTGCGGTCGCGCTGCCGCCGATTCCCGAGCCGGCGGCGTTGAGCGTGAGGCTGTTCAGCGTCACGCCGGTGAACGTCAGGTTGCGCGCGCCGTCGACGACCACGTTTTCCGCGTAGGTGCCGGGGAGCACATTCACCGCGGCGCCGGAAAAACCCTGGTCGACTGCCTGCATGATGGACATGCCCGAGCCGACCCAGAAGTTCTGGGTGCGCGCGGTACCGTCCCAGCTCTGGATGTAGCTCAAGGAGGGGGCCGCGCCGGTTGCGAAGGTCACCGCGTTGCCAAGCTGATATTGCAGCCAGGTGAACTGGTCGTTGGACGAATTGCGCACCGCGTACTGGAAGCCCTGCAGCTGATTGGTGCCGAAGTTGAGGCTCGCCGACTCGTCCTGCATGTACAGCGGATTGGTTTCGGTGAAGGTGTTGTTACTCTGGACCGTAACGTTGTCGACCTGCTGGTCGAAGAAGCGGTTGCTCTGGAACAGCGCCACGCCGCCCCAGTCATTGTTGCGCGTGGTCGAGTTGCTGATCGTCACGTTGGCGCTGTCGGTGATCTGAATGCCCGCGCCCGCCGTGCTGCCGCTGTCGTTGCCGACCGGCGCGCCGTTCGCGGTGACGTGGTCGATCGTCGCCCCGATGACCCCGTTCAGGTCGAGCTCGGCGCGCCCGGCGCCGCGGCTGGTGACGTGCGAGATCGAGAAGTTGTGCAGGCGCGCCGACGCGCCGGAGCCGCCAGGCTGCACCTTGATACCGTACGAAGTGCCGACGTTGGCCTGCGGACCGTACAGCGTGAAGTTGCTGAGTGAGACGTCGTCCGCCGTGACCAGCATGCCGTAGCTACCCGACACCGTGCGCGCGTCGATGATGGTCTGCGCCTCGCCCGCACCCGTCAGCGTGACGCTCTTGTTCACGTTCAGCGTCGAGGCTTGCGCGTAGGTACCGGCGGTCACGTCCACGAAGCCGCCCCACACGGCTGCACCGATGCCGGTGGCGATCGAGCCGAGCGGCTGGCGCGCGTTGCCCAGCCCGTTGCCGAGGTTGAAGTCGTCGGTGGCGGTGAAGCTCGAGCCCGCGCTCACCACGATGTGCGAGCGGTTGCCGAACTGCGGCGTCGAGCCGAGCAGCCCGTTCGAACCGTAGCGGCGGTCGAGGATGTGCATGCCGTTGTTATCGGCGGACATCGCCATCACGCCGGCGCCGTAATCCTGCTGGCTGGCATGCGGCGAGGTGAAGTACGCGCCGTCGGTCACGCCGTTCAGGAACACGATGTCCCACTCGTTGCCGAAAGCGCCGAAACGGTTGCCGGAAATCGCCGCCCCGTCCGAGCGCACCAGGATCGAGCCCTTGGTGTTGTCGATCAGGTTGCCGGTGATCACAGCGCTCGGCGCACTGCCGAGCAGCAGCACGCCGGCGCGCACGTTGCGGATTTCGTTGTCGCGGATGGTCGCGCCGCTGACGCCGGGCTGGATCGTGAAGCCGGCGGTGATGTTGGGCTCCGCGTTCCAGTTCACCGCGATATAGGACTGGCTGTAGGGCCCGACGATTTTCATGTCTTCGACGGTGATGCCGTCGGCCCTGATGTCGAACGCCGTCTGGCCGGCGTTGATCGTCACCGTGGCATCGTCGTGCCCGCTGACCGTGAGGTAGGGCTTGTCGAGCCTGACTTGCTCGTGGCGGTTGCCGCCTTCGACGTTGATCGTCGCACCGTCGCCCGGCGCCGTGCCGCTCTTCGCGATGTCGACCGCATCCTGGATCTGCGCGCAACCGCAAACGTCGATGGTGCGCGAGGTGCCCGCCACCGTTGTTGCGTCGAGATCGCTCGTCAGCGTGACGTGCCCGCCATGCACCTCGATGCGGCTCGCCTGCTGCACTCCGGAAAGGTTGATCACGCCCGAGACCACGTTCGCTGCATCGAGCGCCGAGAGCACGATCGCGCCGCCCGGCGCGCTCAACGTGCCACTGTTGGTGATCGCGCCACCCGCCACGCCCTGATTGACCGCGATTTCGTACAGGCCGCCGTTGAACGAGAGGGTCGCCGCCTGCGCACTCGCCAGCGTGATGCGGCCGCTCGACGCGACGATGTGCCCTGAGTTCGACAACGAGGGAGCGACGAACGCAGCCAGACCCGCGCCCGTGATCGTGATGTTCCCCTGGTTGGAAATCGAGCCGCCGGTCGCGCCGGTGATGGCGAACGGCGCCGTGGCGCTCGCCATGAACTGCGCGTCGCTGATGTTGCCGGTGGAAGCGATCAGACCGGCGACGTTGACCACCGCGTTGGCGCCGAACATCACGCCGTTCGGGTTCAGCAGCATCACATTGCCATTCGCGGTCAGCGTGCCGTCGATCGCGCTTGCGCCGCCGCCCAGGCCCACGCGATTGACCGCGATCGAAGAGGCGTTGGGCTGGATGAATTGAACCGAAGCGCCGCTACCGATGTTGAAGCTGCGCCAATCGATGAGCACGCGCTGACTGGTCGTTACCGTCATCGCGCTGCCGGTCGTGGCGGTGGTCGCAGTGCCGTTACCGGCGGCAACCGATGGATCGGTGGGTAACGCCTGCGCGCTCGCGGTATCGGCGAACGCCGCAGCAACCGCCAGGAACATGAGTTTGGCTTTCACCGGCACCTCATTCGTTCAGCTTGTTCAAAATCGCACCATGAGCGATCCGAGGATGCGCACATCGTTGCCCTTGCCCTCGGTCACGTAACTCGCCACCGGCCGCGTCAGCGGCCATGCGGCCTCCAGCGTCGCGGCGATATTGCCGGCAAGGCTGAGCCGCGTGCCGAACCCGGCCGACGCGAGGCTGCGCTCCTGCTTTATCCCGGCAGCCTCGGTCTCGTCGTGCACCTGGCCAACGTCGTAGAAGCCGTAGAGCTGCCAGAGCCGCAGCCATCCGCTGGCCCGTTGAAGATATGCAGGTTCCACGCGAAATGCCACCGCGCGGTCACCGACCAGCTCTGCCGGCTCGTAGGCACGGCCGTAGCGGCGGCCGCCGAGCGCGTATTGCTCCGTAGAGAGCAGCGGCTCGTCGGTCCACTGGGCGGCAAAACCGATCGTTACTCCGAAATTCGGGCCGAACGGCTGGAAGCGCTCGTAGTCGATGACGATCTTGTGCGTCGTGGCGTCGGCGTCCGCACGGCTTTTTAGCGGATCGTCCCGCTTGGTTCCGCCAACCCCCTGAGACAGCTCGACATCGAGCGCGCTGCTGCCGTCGAAGCGGTCGAGCGCGAGCCAGGTCAGTCCCAGGCGCAGCGCCTGAACCCGGTCCTCGATCAGGCGAAAGCCGAGCACGTCGCTCTCGGCATTACGCGCATCGAACACCACCCGCCCTAGCACGCTACCGTTGCGCGTGCGCCAGAGCGGATATCCCGCGGACACGATGTAGGTTTCCGCGCGCCCGCGAACCTCGGACGCCTCGAGAATGAAGCCGGGACGGGTACTCGCTTGCGATGCGCTCAACAGCAAGCGCAGCCCTTCCGTGCTCAGCACATTGCTGTAGGCGATCTGCCCGTAATTGAGCTCGTCGTTACTGCCCGTGGTGGTGCCGGAGAAGCGCAGCTGGTCGTTGCCGATCAACCGGTTGGCGGCGACGGAAGCGTTCAGCTGCCCGGGCCCCAGGTATTTCGAGCCGTAGTTGTCGAGCGAGAGGTAGCCTTCGACCCGCTTCAGCGTCGCGATCAGAGTCAGGTCCGCGGCGCCCGTGGTCTGCGAAGGCGTGAGCACGCTGCGCAGCTGCACGCCGGCCAGGTCGTTCGCGATCAGCAGGTAGCGCTCGAGCGCGCTGCTATGCAGCGGCCGCGAAGCCTTGATGCGCTCGCCGAGCGCGACCAGCGTCGCGCGCACGTTCTCGTGGCCCTCGACGTGCACGTTCGCGATGTAGCCCTCGATCGCGCGCAACGTCAGCCGCCCGCCGGACAGCGATTGCGGCGGAACGATGACCTGCGACAGCAGGTAGCCTTCGTTGCGGTAGAGGACGGTGAGCTTGTTCGCCAGCTCGAAGATCTGCGCGCCGGTGATCTCGCGTCCGAGATAGGGCGCGGCCTCGGCATTCAGGCGCTCCACCGGAATGGCGGTGGCGCCCTCGAAACGGATTTCGCTGAGGGTGACCTTCACGTTCTTGAGCGCTTCGGGTACGGCGGCGGGCGCAGGCCGTGGAACCTGCGGCGCCTCGGGCCGGCCCGGCGCGGGGCGCTGCGGCGAGGTGCGCTCCTCGATGCGCGACGGATCGGCAGGCGACGGCAGCTGAACTTGCGCAAGCGCTGCGGCCGTACTCAGCATTGCTGCCGCGGCGCAGATGCGCGCCCCAAGACGACGACTCAACTGCTCCCCCCAAATCCTGTTCGACTGTGATTTTTAGCCGGTTTCGGTCAAAGGGGCGCTATCCCTTTATCCGATTGTTCGAGCCAACATTCTTTAACAAAAAGAAAAGCCGCCCGGCGGCGGCTTTTTCTCGTAATGAAAACCTCTAATCAGCGTACTGGCCGGCCTTCTTGATGAGCGGTGCCCACTTATCGATCTCCGCCTTCAAGTGGGATTGGAGCGCAGCGGGGGTCTGCTTGTCCGCCGGAAAGCTCACCGCGCCGAGGTCGGTGAAGCGCTGGTTCACGGTCGGGTCCTTCATCGCCTCCTGCAGCGAAGACACCAGCTTGTCGATCACCGGCTTGGGCGTGCCCTTCGGCGCGTACAGGCCGTGCCAGATACCGACATCGGCGCCCTTCAGACCCTGCTCCTGCAGCGTCGGCACGTCGGGCAGCGAAGAAACGCGCTTCGCCGAGGTGACGCCGTAGGCCTTGATCTTGCCGGCCTTGATCTGCGAGGTGGTGCTGGTGGTCTGGTCGCACATGAAGTCCACCTGACCGCCGAGCAGGTCGTTCATCGCCGGCCCGGTGCCCTTGTACGGCACGGTGAGGAAGTCGGTCTGGATCGCGCTCATGAACAGCATGCCGCACAGATGCGACGCGGCGCCGATGCCGGCGTTGGCGTAGGTGACCTTGTCCTTGTTCGCCTTGATGTAGGCGAGGAACTCCTTGAGGTCCTTCGCCTGCATCGCCGGCTTGGCGACAATGGTCATCGGCACCTCGTTCACCAGGCCGATGTACTCGAAGTCGGTCAGCGGGTTGAAGCGCAGCTGGCGGTACAGCGTCGGGATGGTCGCCATGCCGATGTGATGGATCAGGATGGTGTAGCCGTCCGGCTTCGCGTTCTTCACCTGCTCGGGCGCGAGGATGCCGCCCGCGCTCGGCCGGTTCTCGACGATCACCGTCTGTCCCATCGGCTTACCCATCGCCTGTGCCAGCACGCGCGCCACGGTGTCGGTCGGGCCGCCCGCGGCGAACGGCACGTACAGCGAGACGTTGCGCGTGGGGTACTGCTGTGCGCCCGCGCCGGTGACGAAGGCGGCGAGCAGCGCCAGGGACGAGAGGATTGAAATTCGCTTCATCGATTCGCTCCAGTGGTTTGGCGCGCCCGGCGGGATTCGAACCCACGACCCTTGGCTTCGGAGGCCAATACTCTGATCCGCTGAGCTACGGGCGCCTCGAAATGGGGAGGCGCAGAATATCAGACTTTCACGCTAAAATCATGCCGTTACCAATAACGTAGAGCGCAAAAGCCCAGTGGACACGCACGACCAGCACGAGTCATTCATCAAGACCCCGCAGCAGTTGATCGTGGTGATTCTGCTGGCGTTCGTGGTGCCGATCTTCGGCATCATCATGCTGGTCCAGCTCGTGACCAGCCGTCCGGGCGCCGACCCCCAGGCGATGACGCCGGAAGCGGTGAGCGCGCGACTGCAGCCGGTCGCGCGTCTCGAGATCGGCGGCGCCGGCGGCGCGGCGGGCGCGCGCAGCGCGGCCGACATCGTGAAGAACACCTGCTCTGCCTGCCACCAGACCGGCGCAGCGAACGCGCCGAAGCTCGGCGACGCCGCGGCATGGGCGCCGCGCATCAAGACCGGCGTGAACGCACTCGTGCAGTCGGTGATCAAGGGCAAGGGCGCGATGCCGCCGAAGGCGGGCGACGCGTCGCTCACCGAGACCGAGATCCACAACGCCGTGGTGCTGATCGCGAACCAGGCCGGCGCGAAGTTCAAGGAAAAGCTCGCTGCAGCCCCGGCCCAACAGCAAGCGGCCGCCTCTCAAACGCAAACCAAACCTGCCGCGGCGGGGGACGGTAAAGCGGTCTACGACAAAGTCTGCTTCGCGTGCCACGCGCAATCGGTCGCCGGCTCGCCGAAGCTCGGCGACAAGGACGCCTGGGCGCCGCGCCTCAAGCAGGGCACCGACACGCTGGTGCAGTCGGTGATCAAGGGCAAGGGCGCGATGCCGCCCAAGGCCGGCAACCCTTCGCTCAGCGAAGGCGAAATCCGCGCCGCCATCGAGTTCATGACCTCGCAAAGCAAGTAGGCGTGGGTTGGATCTCCTTTTCGTCATCGACGCGCCTGACACGCTCAAGGCGTACAAGGACACCAGCGTCGCGATGATGCGCGCCGCGCAGAAGCGCGGCCACGGCGTCTGGGTGTGCGAACAGGAAAGCCTGCACTGGAAGCAAGGGCGCGTCAGCGCCGCGGCGCATCACATCCACCTCACCGATAACGACGAGGACTGGTATCGCCCTCACAACGCGGCCACGCGTGCGCTCACCGAGTTCGGGGCAACGCTGATGCGCAAGGATCCGCCCTTCGACCTCGAGTACGTCTCGAGCACCTGGCTGCTATCGGGGGCGGTGCGCGAAGGCGCCCGCGTGTTCAACGCGCCCGACGCGGTACGCGACCACAACGAGAAGTTCGCGATCGCGGAATTCTCAAGGTTCACGGTGCCCTCCCTCGTCTCGCGCCGCATGGAAGACCTGCAGGCTTTCATCGAGGAGCACAAGCTCACCGTCCTCAAGCGGCTCGACGGCATGGGCGGCACCGGGATCTTCGTCGTGCGCCATGACGACCCGAACCGCAACTCGATCGTCGAGACCATCTCGGTGCTCGGCACGCGCAGCGTGATGGCGCAGCGCTACATCCCGGAAATCAAGGATGGCGACAAGCGCGTGATCCTGATCGACGGCAAGCTGGTGCCGCACTGCCTGGCCCGCATCCCGAAAGCTGGCGAGTCGCGCGGCAACCTCGCCGCCGGCGCGCGCGGCGTGGCGCAGCCGGTCACGAAGCGGCATCGCGAGATCGCGGAGGCATTGGGTTCAGTCCTTTCAAAAAGAGGATTGCTCGTGGTGGGCCTCGACGTCATCGGCGACTACCTCACCGAGGTGAACGTCACCAGTCCGACCTGCTTCCGCGAGATCCAGGATCAGACCGGATTCGACGTCTCGGGAATGTTCATGGATGCGCTGGAGCAGAGAACTTCATGATCGGCATCCTCGTCGTCACGCACGGCAGCATCGGCGAGGCGCTGCTCACGAGCGCGTCCCAGATCCTCGGCGACATGCCCAAGCAGGTCGCGACCCTCAGCGTGTGGCGCCAGGACGACCCCGACGATCTGGTGCTGCGCGCGCGCGAGCTGCTCGACGGCCTGGACGCCGGCGACGGCGTGCTCGTGCTCACCGACATCTTCGGCGCCACACCCGGTAACGTGGTGTCGCGCCTGCTGCAGGACGGGCGCATCGAAGGCGTGTCGGGCGTCTCGCTGCCGATGCTGCTGCGCGTGCTCACCGGGCGCAGCGGATCGAAAGGCAACAAGCTGCGCGGCGCGGTCGAGCGCGCGCTCTCGGGCGGGGCCGAGGGACTGGTGCACATGAACCAGGACCGGTGCTGCGATGCCTAGCGCGGACGCCACCATCGTGAACAAGCTCGGCCTGCACGCGCGGGCCGCGGCCAAGCTCACCCACCTCGCCGGCAACTATCAGTGCGACATCTGGCTCTCGCGCAGCGGCCGGCGCGTCAACGCGAAAAGCATCATGGGCGTGATGATGCTCGCCGCCGGGCAAGGTACCTCGGTGCAGATCGAGGCGCAAGGCGCCGACGCCGATCAGGCGATCGCCGCGCTCGCCAAGCTGATCGCGGACAAGTTCGGCGAGGGGGAATGAACTTCGTTCTTCACGGCTATCCCGTATCCGGCGGGATCACCGTGGGCAACGCGCACCTCGTGTCGACCGCGCGGCTCGAGGTCGCGCACTACGAAGTCGCGCCCGACGCGGTCGAGGACGAGGTCGAGCGCTTCGACAACGCCATGCGCAAGGCGCAGGTCGAGCTCGCCGATCTGAAGGCGCACATCCCGCAGGGCTCGCCGGCCGAGTTCGAGGCGTTCCTCGACCTGCACCGCATGATCCTCAACGATTCCGCGCTCGCGCAAACGCCGCGCGAGCTGATCCGCAAGCGGCGCGCCAACGCCGAGTGGGCGCTGGTGCAGCAGATGGAGCGCCTGGTGGAGCGCTTCGAGGAGATCGACGATCCGTACCTGCGCGAGCGCAAGGCCGACGTGCAGCAGGCGGTCGAGCGCGTGCTCACCGTGCTCGGCGGCGGGCAGAAGCTCGCGGAGCCGGCGATCTCGGAGGAAGAGAAGCTGATCGTGGTGGCGCACGACCTGTCGCCCGCCGACATGATCCTGTTCAAGAAGCACCACTTCGGCGGCTTCGTCACCGACGTGGGCGGCGTCACCTCGCACACCGCGATCGTCGCGCGCTCGCTCGGCATCCCCGCGATCGTCGGCCTGCACCACGCGCGCCAGATGATCAGCGAGGGCGAGACCGTGATCGTCGACGGCACGCAGGGCCTGCTGATCGTCAACCCCGATCCGATCGTGCTCGCCGAGTACCGCGCGCGCCAGGCCGAGCTCAAGGCCGAGCGCAAGCGCCTCAAGCGTCTCAAGTCCACACCGGCGACGACGGTGGATGGCACGCCGATCGAGCTGTTCGCCAACATCGAGCTGCCGCAGGACATGGCGGAAGTGCTCGAGGCGGGCGCCGAGGGCGTGGGCCTGTTCCGCACCGAGTTCATGTTCCTCAACCGCGACCAGCTGCCGGGCGAGGAAGAGCAGTTCGAGGCG
>Ga0207681_10000557_pt1 | contig 25653 bp, 19 predicted proteins | sample KBSS53metaG_FD_184324 | JGI IMG/M metagenome (GOLD analysis project Ga0207681, IMG submission 184324) | Switchgrass rhizosphere microbial communities from Kellogg Biological Station, Michigan, USA - KBS S5-3 metaG (SPAdes) (version 2) | ecosystem: Host-associated > Plants > Roots > Rhizosphere... | reverse complement strand
CTTGACGTCGAGCGGCCACTGCGAGGTGCCCCCGGGAAGCGGGATCGGACCGTCGGCAAACAGCTCCCAGGTCTGCGAGAACCGCCCACCGGTCGCGGTCAGTACCAGCTCGAGCCGCCCGCCCCACGCGCAGACGTGATCGGTCTCCAGGCTGGGACACACCTCCTCCTCGTGGGCGTACATCGCCCACGGGATCCAGGGTCGCAGCGCCTCGGGGACCGACGCGGGAGCGGTGAAGCGGCCGGCGGAAGGGGCGGCGGGCGCCGCCGCCGTCGCCGTAACCGGCAGACCGATTGAAAACACGACACCAAGCGACAAGAACAGGCGCATGTCAGTCACCCCCGGGGAAAAGTCGGCCGTCAGACGCACAATGGCGTGAGTCGATCTCCGCGATTTTCTAGCTGGATCAGACAATCAGGGCGGTCCCCCGGTTCCGTCAAGCGGCCCGTCGGTGACGCCGGTGGGCGTTCGCCCACACGACGCGTGCCGGATCGGCGTTCAAACCGGGCTGGCCGTCGACGGCATCTCGACTCACATTTGATTCATGGCGAGCTTCGGCCACGTCGCCGTGGGGTTGATGACCGGACGGCTGCATGGCGGGGGCGGCGGGGGCGGCGACGGGGAACCGCGCCGGCCCTGCTCGTGGGCGACGATGGTTATGTTCGCCGGGCTGGCGCTGCTGCCCGACGCCGACGTGCTGCTGGTGGCGCTGGGCGCCTGCGACGCCGGCGCGTGCGGTCACCGCGGCGCCTCGCACTCGCTGCCGGTGGCCGTCGCGATTGGTCTGCTCGGCTGCCTCGCCGCCCGCCGCCTGGGCTGGCCGGCGCTGCGCACCTTTCTGGCGACCAGCTTCGCCGTCGCCAGCCACGCGGTGCTCGATGTGCTCGGTGCGGGCGGGCGCGGGCTGCCTCTGCTGTGGCCGTTCTCTGACGCGCGCTTCACGTCACCGATCCGGATCTTTCCGGACGCCCCGCGTGGCCTGGCGCTGCTGTCCGGGCCGGGCCTCACCAACGTGGCGATCGAGGTCGCGGTGTTCCTGCCCGTCGTGCTGTTCGCGGTCTGGCCGCGCATCGCGGCCTGGCTGTCCGCGCGCGCCGTCGGGCGCCGCATTCCGCAGCTGCCCAGCCTGCAGTTCATCGAAGGCGGCGTCGAGGCGTCGCCAGCGCCCGCCGCGGCCACTGCCCCCGCGCCGGTCGTCTCCAACGACGGCGATCCCTCGCTTCGCTCGGCCGGCTGATCAATCAATTTCCGTCCGTTTCGTCGCGCATCGTCCGCGCAAGATCGGGTAACCTCCTGCCGATGATCTTCGGCAGAGAACGTGAGGCGGTCCGAAATGCGACGCGCGCGATCCGCGATCTCGTCCTCCGCCGGGAACCCGGCGGGCCGGGCGGGCTGGGCGGAGGTCTGGGGGCGATGGCGATGATGGCGGTCGCGCCGCTGCGCCAGCTGCCGGAGATCGTGACCCGCGTGCCGGGCACGCTGCGCGATCTCGGCGAGCGCATGACCGCGATCCCGGGCAGCCGCCGCCAGGCCCCGGCGCTGGCGTTCGCGGCCCAGGCGCTGGCGGGCAGCGTCCGGTTCGGCTCGACGATGCGCGAGCGCTACCTCAACCTGCTGGCGGCGTCGATGGACGGCCAGACCGCCGCGCGCGTGCACCCGGCGTTCCTCACCGTGCTGCGCCAGCTGACGCCGGACGAGGTTCGCATCATCAGCACCTTCCAGCACGACGGTCCCTACCCGCTGCTCACGGTCGGCGCGCGCTATCGCTTCGGCGAGCGCCTGTCGACCGAGCTGCGGTACTTCAGCCTCCTGAGCTCGCAAGCCGGCTGCGAGCACCCCGAGCGTGTCGCCATGTACATTGACAACCTCTGCCGTCTGGGACTGACCGAGGTCCGCCCCGTTCGCGTCGCCGACGACACGCGCAGCTTCCGCCCGCTGGAGAGCCACCCCCAGGTGCAGGCCGCGATCGCGCGCATCGAGGCGCGCATCCCCGAGCTGGAGAGCGCGCACGGGAACGGCGACGACAACCGGGTCATCGCCGACGTTCAACGCACGGCGCTTTACGTGACCGCGTTCGGCCGCCAGTTCTACGAGGCGTGCGAATACCGCCCCGAGCACGCGCGGTAAATCATTGAGGACGTAATGGAAGCAGGGTCGCCCCCGCCCGCTACGCCTCAAACACCTCCCGCGCCGCCGGCTGCCGAGCGCGAGCCGCTGTCGCTCGCAGAAATTCGCGAGATCTGGCGCCTGCTGGCGCACGCCGATCGCATCCAGGCGTTCTTGCTGCTGCCGCGCGACGAGGCCGAGGAGCTGTTCTTCGAGTTGCCGGCTCACGACCAGGCCGACATCGTGCTGGGCGTGCCGGCGCGCGAGCAGCGCTCGTGGCTGCGCAGCCTGCCGCCCGACGACGCGGCCGACCTGATCCAGGCGGGGCCGCTGGACAAGCGCGAGCCGCTGCTGGCACTGCTGGACGAGGCGACCCGCCGCGAGGTGACCGCGCTGCTCGCGTACTCGGAGGACAACGCGGGCGGGCTGATGAACCCGCGCTACGTCCGGGTCCGCCCCGAGATGACCGTCGACGAAGCCATCAGCTACGTGCGCAAGCAGATGCGGGAGCTGACACGCACGATCTACTACGTGTTCGTTCTGGACGCCGAGCAGCGCCTGCAGGGCGTGGTGTCGTTCAGCGCCCTGTTCAACGCGTCCGTGCGCGCGCGCGTCTCCGACATCATGCGGACGCAGGTGATCACCATCCCCGAGCAGATGGACCAGGAGACCGTGGCGACCAAGTTCGCCCAGAGCCGCCTGCTCGCGCTGCCGGTCGTCGACCAGGCCGGCCACATGAAGGGCATCGTGACCGCCGACGACGTCGTCGACGTCGTGCGCGAGGAGGCCACCGAGGACATGCAGAAGGTCGGCGGCGTCGAGGCCCTGGAAGCGCCCTACCTCGAGATCACGATGCCGCGCATGCTCCGCAAGCGGGTCGGCTGGCTGTGCGTCCTGTTTCTGGGCGAGATGCTGACCGCCAGCGCGATGGGCTTCTTCGAGAAGGAGATCGCGCGCGCGGTCGTGCTGGCGCTGTTCATCCCGCTCATCATCTCGAGCGGCGGCAACTCGGGATCGCAGGCGACCACGCTGGTCATCCGCGCCATGGCGCTGGGCGAGGTGAAGCTGCGCGACTGGTACCGGGTGGTGCGGCGCGAGTTCGTGGCCGGGCTGGGGCTGGGAATGGTGCTGGCGCTGATCGGGTTCTTCCGCATCGTCCTGTGGGAAGCGCTGTTCCACACTTACGGTCCCCACTACGTCGGCGTCGGATTGACGGTCGCGCTGAGCTTGCTGGGCGTGGTGCTGTGGGGGACGCTTGCGGGGTCGATGCTTCCCTTCATCCTGCGCCGCCTCGGCTTCGACCCCGCCAGCGCGTCGGCGCCGTTCGTCGCCACGCTGGTCGACGTGTTCGGGCTGGTCATCTACTTCACGGCCGCGGCGGCCATCCTGGGAGGGACGTTGCTCTGACTCCACGCGGAGCGCCGCCGAAAACCATCGCTCGACCGCCGGCGCCGTTCCCTCGCGTCCGCGGGGCGCCATCGCGCGGGAGTGAACGTTGGTCCGAACCGCGCCTTTCGAGCCCGCGCGAAACCGGAACCGAGGGCCGATAACGTGGATCGACGGCGCGTGAGCCAGGCTAACGCGCGGCACGAAGGCAGCCGCTCGGACCACCGCAACCGCCGCTTGTTTGGCGCCCCGCGGACGCGAGGGAACGGCTTCCGACGGTTGGCACGGGACCTCACGCGAACGGCGCTCGTCCTTGCTTGTGCGGGCGCAGGAGGAGGTTGCAACGACGAACCGCTCGAGGTCGAGCCGCCCAACCCCGTGGAGATCGACGAGAGCGCGATCACCGGCTGCCCGCCGCTGGCGCCGATCTCGGGTTTCGTCGGGCGGGGCGACGCCGCGCTGCTGCTCGATTCGGTGACGCCCTTCCGATCGACCGGGACCAACCTCTATTACCTGCAGCAGCTGCTGTCATACGCGCAGCAGGACCAGGATCCCCAGGCGCTGCAGGCGGTGGGCGAGGTGCTGGACGATCTCGTCTGCCTGTCGCTACCGGTCGCGCGCATCTGGGGCTTCAACGACTCGAAGGATTCGTCGTCCATCCGCCGCAACCCGCAGGAGGGCTTCCGCGAGGCGGGCCTGCGCGGGCTGGATCAGGCGATCTGGGAGGCGAAGCGGCGCGGCATCCGCGTCATCCTTCCGCTGGTCAACAACTGGGGCGAGTACGGCGGCCTCCCGGCCTACGCCGCGTGGGCGTCGGAGGCGTTCGGGGGCACCTACGCGCACGACGACTTCTACACGAACGCGCAGATGAAGCAGTGGTGGAAGGACTACGCGTACACGCTGGCGACGCGCGTGAACACGTTCACGGGCGTGGCCTACCGCGACGAGCCGGCGATCCTGGCGTGGGAGATCGGCAACGAGCTGCGCTGCGCGAGCTGCGCCGGCACGACCAAGCTCCCCGACGCGATCGCCGAGCTGGCGACGTTCCTGAAACAGGTCGCGCCCAACCAGCTGATCGCCGACGGCGGCGACGGCTTCGACGACGATCCGACCTCGTACGTGGGGCTGTCGAACTACTACGCCGTGCGCGGCGACGAGGGCGCCAGCTTCACCCGGCTGGGGCGCGTCGAGGCGCTGGACCTGCTCAGCTACCATTTTTACCCACGCAACTACGGCTTCACGACGGCGCGCGACACGGAGATCTGGATCGAACGCCATCAGGCGATCGCGGCGCTGACCGGCAAGGTGGCGTACCTCGGCGAGTGCGGCTTCACCGCGCCCGATCAGGAACGCGGGCAAATTTACGACGGCTGGCTGCGCCACCTGTTCGCGGAGGCCGACGGCCAGCTGGGCCTGTTCTGGCAGCTCTCGCCCGCCGCCCGCACCAACAACGACGGCTTCGCCGTCTACTCCCGCCGCGACAGCGCCACCGCCTGGATCCTGCGCCGCTGGGGCCAGGCGATCCGCTGACCAAGGACGGACCCTCACCCCGACCCTCTCCCGCAAGCGGGAGAGGGTCATCTGATCAGGTCCCCTCTCCCGCTTTGCGGGAGAGGGTTAGGGTGAGGGTCCGTCCTGGCGTAAACTGGGCGCCATGTCCGCCAACCTCAACGTCAGCTTCGAGATCCACGACTTCGACCGCAGCAAGTCGGATGATCTGCTCGCGGCGGCGAAGAAATTCCTCGACGCCGAAGGGCTGCGGCCCCCGGAAGTGCTGATCGATTTCCTCGGCACCGAGGGATATCTGTGTGGCTACAGCACCAGCCCCGTGATCATCAGCGGCTCTTACAAGTGGGTCCCCGACGTCACCGCGCGCTGGCAGCAGATGGCCGCGCAGATCAACGGCGCCCCCTGCCGCGCGCTGGTCAAAGCCGAATACGAAGAAGAGACCGAGAACGAGGACGACGACACGCAGGTCGACGCCTCCTGACGCCGGTCAGCGGCTGGGCGGCCCCTCACCCTAACCCTCTCCCCGCTTCGCGGGGCGAGGGGACCTGATCCGGCATCGCCTGTCGCCTGTCGCCTGTCGCCTGTCGCCTGTTTCCTTCTCTTCCTATCCGCTGTTGCGGAGGCCGGCGGCGACGCCGTTGATGGTGAGGTGGACGGCGCGGCGAAGTTCTTCGGCGTCGCCTTTGCCTGACCGCAGGCGCCGCAGCAGGTCCACCTGCAGGTGGCTGAGCGGATCGATGTAAGGGATGCGGTTGCGGAGGCTCAGCGCCAGCGACGGGTTCGTCTCGAGCAGCGCCTTCGTCTCGGTGATCTCGAAGAACGCGGCGCGCGTGTCGTCGTGCTCGCGTTCGATCTGCCGGAATACGGTGTTGCGCAGCTTGCGGTCGGGGACCAGCGCCGCATAGCGGGCAGCGATGCCCATGTCCATCTTCGCCAGCACCATGTCGAGGCGGTCGACCAGCGTGCGGAAGAACGGCCACCGCGCGTACATCGCGCGTAACGCCGCCAGCCGCCGCTTTCGTCCGTGCGACAGGTACGCCTTCACCGCGCTGCCGAAGCCGTAGAAGCCCGGGATCGCCTGGCGTGACTGTCCCCAGCTGAACACCCACGGGATCGCGCGCAGGTCCTCGATCCGATCCGAGCTGCGGCGGCTGGCGGGCCGGCTGCCGATGTTGAGATCGCCGATCTCGTTGATGGGCGTCGACGCGCGGAAGTAGTCGATGAATCCGGGCGTCTCGTAGACCAGGCCGCGGTACGAGGCGAACGCGTGCGCGGACAGCTCCTCCATCGCCTCGTGAAACGGCGCCTCGTCGTCGCCCAGGTCGACGCCGTCGAGCAGCGTCGCCTCCATCGTCGCCGCGACCAGCGTGCCCAGGTTGCGCCGGCCGACGACCGGATCGCTGTACTTGCTGGCGATCACCTCGCCCTGCTCGGTGAGGCGCAGCTGGCCGTTGACGCTGCCGCGCGGCTGCGCCAGCACGGCGCGATAGCTGGGGCCGCCGCCGCGCCCGACGGTGCCGCCGCGGCCGTGGAACAGGCGCAGGCCGACCTGGTGGCGGCGGCAGGTCTGCACGATCGCCAGCTCGCCCTTGTACAGCTCCCAGTTCGACGTCAGGAAGCCTCCGTCCTTGTTGCTGTCCGAGTAGCCGAGCATCACCTCCTGCATGTCGCCGCGGCTCTCGAGCAGCTTGCGGTAGTACGTGATCGAGAAGAGCTGGTCCAGCACGCCACCGCAGCGGCGCAGGTCCTCGATGGTCTCGAACAGCGGGATGATGTTCAGCCCGCTCGACGGCTCCTCGCCCGGGACCAGCAAGCCCGCTTCCTTCAGCAGCAGCGCCACCTCCAGCACGTCGCTGGGCGCGGCGGTCATCGAGATGACGTAGTTCGGGATGGCGCGCTCGCCGAACCGATCCCGCACGCGCGCCGTCGCCGCCAGCGTCGCCAGCGCCTGCGTCGTCTCCTCGCCATACGTCACGTGCGGCGACACCAGCGGCCGCGGCGTCCCCAGCTCGCGCAGCAACAGCGCCTGGCGCTCGGGCTCGGCGAGATCCTCGTAGCCACGCCGGCCCACCGCGCGCGCGAGCAGCTCCGAGACCACGCGTTCGTGCACCTCGCTGTGCTGGCGCAGGTCCAGCGGACACAGGTGAAAGCCGAAGACGTCGACGTCGCGGATCAGGCTGCGCAGCCGTCCCTCGGCGGCCAGCGCGGCGCCGTCATCCGCCAGCGCGTGGGCTATCACGCCCAGATCCGCGGCCAGCTCGCCGGGGCCGCCGTAGGGCCGCGCGGGCGCGGCGGGCGGGCCCAGCGTCGCCGCCTCGACGTCCAGCGCCCGGGCGGTGGAGGCGACGCGCGCGTAGATGCCGACCAGCGCGCGCCGATACGCCTCCTCGTCGCGGCTGGTGCCGCGATCGGGCGAGCGCGCCGCCAGCGCCTGCAGCTCGGGCGACGTCAGGCCGTAGCGCGACGACAGCGACAGCTCCGACCCCAGCGCGTGGATCTGCGCCAGGTAGTGCCCCAGCGCCACCGACGCTTGCCGGCCGGCCGCGTGCTCGGTGACCTCGGCGGTGACGTGCGGATTTCCGTCGCGGTCGCCGCCGATCCAGCTCGCCACGCGCAGGAACGGCGCCAGCCGCGTCCCGGGCCCCAGGCCGTCTTCGATCTCGGCGTACAGACGCGGGATCGCGTCGAGGAACGTCGACCGGAAATACGTCAGGCCGTTCTCGATCTCGTCGGCGACGGTCGGCTTCGACAGGCGCAGCTCGTTCGTCTTCCAGAGCAGCAGGATCTCGCGGCGCAGCGCCTGCTCGACGTCGCCGGCGGGCGCCGCCGCCCGCGCCGCCAGCAGATCGATGACCGCGCGGTGGCGATCGAGGACGCTCTTGCGCTGCACCTCGGTCGGATGGGCGGTCAGCACCGGCTCGACGCGCGCGCGTTCGAAGAACGAGACGATCTTCCGCGCCGGGACGTGCGCCGCGCGCAGCCGTTCCAGCGCGAGCGCGATCGTCCCCTCGGCGGGCTGCGTGCGCCGCGCGTGCAGATCCTCGGCGGCGTTGGCCAGGTGGTGGAAATAGCTGAACGCGCGCACGACGCTGGTCGCGTGCGCCGGACCCAGGCGGCCGATCGTCCGTTCCAGCTGCTTCAGGCTGGGGGCGTCGTGGTCCTTGCGGTAACGGATCGCGGTACGGCGAATGCTCTCGACCAGGTCGAAGACCTCCGCGCCCGCCTGTTCGCGGATGGTGTCGCCCAGCAGGCGCCCGAGGAGGCGGATGTCCTCGCGCAGCTCGCCGTCCTTTTCTCGACGCATCGATCTCCGGCGCCGACTATAGCGTGCCGGTCCGGCGCGCGTGTTTCGAGACGTGCTGGTGTCGGCGCTCCCCAGCGGCGCCGTCGCAGCGACGTTACGGCGCGACGAAACAGTACGTCTTGCCCGCCCCGCCGCGATCCGCCGTGTTGCTGCAGAAGCCCTCGTGGGCGCCTGTCCACAGGTTGTAAGGCGACGCCGAGTTCGCACCAGGACCGAGACCGTCGGCGTGGCCAACCTGCGACATTCCCGAGGTCCCGTTGGTCCAGTCGCCGCAAGTGCCGGTGGACACGAGCATGCCCATCGCGTCGCTGCCGGTCAGGATGTCGTGCTGGTTGGGCGTGGGCGATCCTTGCCACTGGCCGTTGATGCGGCGGCCGAGCTCGTCGATGAACAGCATCGAGTCGCCGCTGCGCGAATGCAGCGCGGTCTTGTCCGCCGCGAGCATCGCGCCCATCGAGTTGTAGTACGGGCCGTTGCCGATGCGATCGCGCGCGTTGGTGGCCGGGCTCGTCACCGAGAGGTAGGCGCGCCAGGTCTTGCTGCCGTGGCCGACCGCGGCCGCGAGCCGCTGGCAGCGCGCATCGGCGGCCGCAAGCCCACCCAGGTTCGCGGTGGTGCTGGTCTCGCTGGTGACGAAGAAGTTCATCATCGGGCTGGCGTTGCCGCCCGCGCCGGTCGTTCCGGACGCGCCCGTCGTCCCGGCGGCACCCGTCGTTCCGGCGGCGCCCGTCGTTCCGGCGGCGCCCGTCGTTCCGGCGGCGCCCGTCGTCCCCGCCATCCCGGTCGTGCCCGCCGCGCCGCCGAAACCGCCGGTCCCCGTTCCGTTCGTCGTCGAGCTTTCGCCGCACCCCACGACGGAGAGGAACGCCGAGGACAGCGACCCGAGCACGCAATTTCGCACCTTCATCGGCGACTCCTTTCCGGCGACGCCCCGATCTAATGACCGCCGGGCCGCCGGCGCAAGCGTCAAAACACTTGCAGCATTCCCGCCGAGAACCGCCCGGGCATGCCGGCCCGCGTGATCACGCCGTCCTGGAGCGGCACCGCCCAGTCAAACCGAAGGACCGTCGAGTTGAATTGCGGCGCCAGCCAGCGCAGACCCAGCCCGACGTCGTTGCGCAGGTCCAGATCGGCCAGCGACGGCGCCGCGTGGCCGACGTCGTAGAACACCAGCCCGCCGAAACGTTGCGCGAAGATCGTCGAAACCGACGCCGTGCGGATCTCGATGTGGCCGATCAGCGCCGACGTTCCCAGGAACTCGCCGATGGCGTAGCCGCGCAGCCCGGTGGATCCGCCGATCGCGAACTGCGTGTTCGTCGTGTCGGCGCGCTTCGACTCGACCGTCACGCCCGCGACGATACGGAACAGGCGATCCACCAGCGGCGTCGCGCCGTAGAACGTCCCGCCCGCCTCCTGGTCGATCCAGCGCCCGACGTCGTGGCGATACCGCGCCCCCGCGATCGCCGACAGCGACAGGTAGCTACCAGCCGGTCCGACCGCGTACCCTCCAGTCGCGTCCAGGCCAAGAGCGCGAAAGTCTGCGCCCAGCTCGGGCATCCCCTCCGACACCCGCAGCCTGAAGAACGGACCGAGCTGCTTGTTCTCGCGCAGGTCGAACGTATTGAGATCGCGCAGCACGATGTAGCGCGGCGTGAACATCTCGTAGCGCAGGTAGGGTTCCGATCGCTGCTCGTTGAGCGGCGCCCACTGGCGCAGGAACAGCTGCGCGGTGGCGGCGTCACCGGGAAAGTCCGGCAGCACCTCGGAGCTGCGCCGGTCCACCAGGTAGCCGGCGCTCACGCGCTGGATGACGGCGGTCCCGAACGAACGCACCGCGCTCCCGTCGACGCTCACGATGCGCCGCCGGTACTCGTAAGGAAGCATCTCGACGTCGGGCGTGGCGGACAGGTCCACCAACCGGATGTCGTTGCCGCGGAAGCTGCGCGCGACGGCGTTCTGGTGAAGGACGTCCACCGCGGCGCCCCACCGGCTGGCCAGCGAATACAGCGGGTAACGCAGCGACACGATCTGGCTGTTGCCCTCGTAATTTCCCGTCTCGCGCGAGGTGTAGAAACGCGCGGCCGCGTACAGCGTCAGGCGGGTGCCGTGGATGTTCGGGTCGAAATAGGTGGGCCCGTAGTAGTACTTCCCCTGGTCGAAGCTGAAACCGAACGAGAGGTACTTTCGCCAGCCGAACAGGTTGTTCTCGGACAGCGACGATTCGAACAGCGTCAGCGCGTTCCCCTGGTACTCGTAGTTCGTGTTGAAGCGCAGGCTCCAGATGTCGCGCGTGACCAGCAGCAGATCGACCTGTCCGGGAACGGACGACGCTATGGGAACCAGCACGACGACGCTGGACAGCTCGGGCGAGCCGTACGCCTTCCCGCCGATCACGATCCCGGGCGGATTCTGAATGTTACGGATGGTCTCCTCGACCAGCCCCTGGTCGTAGCGCTGGCCGGGCCTGAGCAGCACCTCGCGCTCGAGGATGTAGCCGCGCGTCGTCCAGTGGAAGATGTTGAGCAGCTGGAAGTACCAGTCGTGCTTCGAGAACACGTTCTGGTTGATGACGTAGATGCGGCCGACGGTCTTGCCCTCGGGCGCCGGATCGATGCGCGCGCCCAGGCCGGCGAGCGTCTCGTCCACCGTCTGCTGTTCCAGCTTTCCCAGCGCGCGCTTGCCGTCGGCGGTCTGCGCGGTGGCCGGCGGCGGCGACATCGCGAACAGCGCCGCCGACAGCAGCGGCGCCCAGCGTGAAAAGCGAGTGCCTGTGCGGACGCGCCTCACGCGGAGCATCAGAATACTCTCGTTACGGTCGAGCCGCGCCCTTCGCGCGCCGCGCGGTCAGCCTTAGCTTGTGGGAGAACAGGGTTGAGGTGAGGAGGGGTTATGCACGTCAAACTGGACGAGCTTCGGGGGAGGAAGGTCTTCGACGCCAACGGGCGCGAGATCGGCCGCGTGAAAGCGGCGCTGGTCGACATGGATACCTGGCTGGTCGACACGCTACGCATCGGCGTGGCCCGCCACGCGGCTGCGGATCTCGAGATCCCGTGGACGATCGTGTCGTTCTTGCGACGGCCCACCGTGGACGTCGCGACCGGCCAGATCAACGCGGCCGGTGACGCGATCATCCTGCGCGTGTCGCTGGGAGAGCTGCGCGAAGCGACGCCGCACGCGATCGGCGAGCTCGTCGCCGTTCACTGATCCGGTCCCCCTCTCCCGCTTTGCGGGAGAGGGTTAGGGTGAGGGTCCGGCGTCTTGCCGCGGCGCCGAACGTAGCGATACCATCGCTGCGGGTCCGCAGCGCCGATGCGATCGTCCTCTCCCCTCCTGACAGCGATCCTCGTGCTCGCCGCCGCCACCACCGTGGTGGCCGTCGGCTGCGTGCCGCGCCGCGCGCGCGTCGCGCGCGTGCAGACCGACGCGTCCTGGGCGCCGCTGGCGTCGCCCGCGCATCTCGAGGCCATGCAGCCGACGCTGCTGCCCGACACGGATCTCCAGATGCAGCTGCCGCGCTTCGCCGTGCGGCAGGAAGTGCTGCCCAGCGGGCTGCACCTGGGCGTCGAGACGGGCGAGACGCGCGGCATGGTCGCGGTCGTGACCGTCGTGGGCAGCGGCTCCAGCGCCGACCCGCCCGACCATGAAGGACTGGCCCACCTGGTCGAGCACCTCGTCTATCACGCGCACCCGAAGTCCGAGCGGCCCGCGAGCGACCGTCTGATCCGCGCCGGCGCCCGCTACAACGCCGACACCAGCGTGGACGCGACCCGGTACTACGAGATCGCGCCGGCCGGCGCGCTGGGCAGCGTGCTGGAGGTGGCCGCCGAGCGCATCGCCCACCCGCTGGCCGGCGTCGACGATCAGGACTTCGAGCGCGAGCGCGCGATCGTCGAGAACGAGCTGAACCAGCGCAACGAGACGGGCGTTTATGGGCAGGTGGTGGCGTGGGTGCAGAGCGCGATGTTCCCGATCGGGCACCCCTTCACGCGGCCGATCGGCGGAACGCCCGCCACCCTGCGGAAGCTGACGCTGGCCGACGCGCGCGGCTTCGTCGCCGAGCACTACCGTCCGTCGAACGTGTCCCTCGTCGTCACCGGCGAAGCGAACCTGACGGCGGCCGACGGCGCCGTGGCCAGCCGCCTGCCCGCCTCGCTGAAGGCGCGGGACACCGCGGCTGCGCCGCTACCGAACAAGAGCTTGCAGGCCGCCGGGTCCACCGTCGCCGCCGCCGCGAGCCCGCCGCGGTACGACACCCGCCGCGGCACGCTGAAGGCCGCCGTCGCGTTCCCGGAGATCTGGCTCGCGTACGATCTGGGCGGCGGCGGTTACGACACCGCGATCGCGAAGATCCTCACGTCGCGCGCCGCCGAGACCGCGATCCGCGAGCGCCTGCTGCCCGAACGCGAGGTGCTGGACGTCGATTTCTTCGCGCTCGGGCTGCCGGGAAAGACGGTGCTGGCGTGCCAGATCGTGCTGGAGGACGACGCCCGGCGGGACCAGATCGCCGACAAGGCGCAGGACCAGATCTGGCGGCTGTGGTCGGAGGTGGGCCAGCAGACGATCCGGGCGTGGCAGTGGCAGCAACAGAACACGGTGCTCGATCTGCGCCAGGCGGCGCTCGCCGACGCCATCTTCGGCGCCGAGCCGTTCGTCGATCGCGCCCTGGATCGGGCGCGCATGTTTCAGTCGACGGGGGCGATGGACGCGTACGATCGCATCCTCGCGACGATCGGCGCCGTGCAGCCGCCGGAGCTGAGCGCCCGCGCGTTCGCGCTGCTGGCGCCGCAACAGGCCCGGGTGCTGTTTCTGCAACCGGTTCCGGAGGCGCAGCGCCCGCCGCCCGGCGTGGTGGGCGTGCCCGGCAACGACAACAACCTGCCGATGGCGGCGGCGCGGCTGCGGCTCGCCGATCTGGGCGCGCCGCCGCGCGTGTCCGCGCCCGCCGGCCTGCGCGACGCGAAGGTGATGACGCTGCAGAACGGTCTCACCGTCGTCCTGGTTCCGCGGCCCCAGTTTCCGTCGGTCACCGCGCTGCTGGGGTTTCACGGCGGCGGCGCGGCGCTGCCGCCCGGCGTGCTGGAGATGGTGCGGCTGGTCGAGGCGGAGCTGCGCAAGCGCCACCCGAACCGGATGGAGGTGATCAAGGTCGACGGGCGCGGGTTCACCGCCGACCTGGTTCGCACCGACCGGCGCCGGCTCTCGAACGCGCTGTACGCGCTGGCGGACCGATTGAAGATCGTCGCCGAGACGGACTGGCAAGGATTGCTGTCGCACGCGCAGGCGGTCGCGACACCGGAAGACATCCGGCCGCACGACGAGCCGCGTGCGGTGGCGGGCGCGCGGCTGCTGGCCGCGCTTTACGGCCAGCATCCCTACGGGCATCGGATCCGCGGTGCGGATCTGATGGCGCTGGATCCGTCGCTGGCGCCGCGGTGGCTTCCCCACCTCTACAATCCGCGCAACGGTTTCCTCGTCATCGTCGGCGACATCGACGTCAACGCCGCATCGTGGCTGGCGTCCGGCTGGTTCGCCAGCTGGCAAGGCCAGGCCGGCGCCGGCCGCCTGACGGCGCCGCCCCTGCCCCAGCCCGGCACCCGCCCGACCCAGGAAACCGTGCAGATCACGCACCGGCCCGTGCGAAGCCAGGTCGAGGTCACGTTCGCGTGCCGCCTCGCCTTCCCCACCACCGGGCGCGAGCGCGCGGCGCAGAGCATGCTGGCGGAGCTGCTCGACGGATACTTGTCGACGCAGATCCGCGAGGAAGCGGGGGCGGCGTACTCGGTGGACGGCGCCGTGGCGACGCTACCGGCGGGCGGCGCCCACCTGGTCGTCGGCATGACCGTCGACACGCGCCGGCTGCGCGACGCCCTGCGCGTGCTGCACGGCGAGCTGGACGCGCTGGCGAAGGGCCGCATCGAGCGAGGCGCGATCAGCCAGGCGCGCTGGGCGCTCGCGAACGAGGACGCGCTCGACTACCAGACCGGCCTGAAGACGGCGGCGCAGATCCTGGAGGCCTTCACGCTCGGCGTTCCGCTGGACACGCTCGCCACCGACGCAGACGAGCTGGCGCACGTCGGCGAGAAGGACCTCGCGCGGGCGTTCGCGCCCTGCCTGTCGTCGCGAGTGCTATCGCTGGTCGGCGACGAAGCGACGATTCGCGCCTCGATGTGAGCACTGCGCGGGTTCGAATCCCGCTGGCTACCCACCGGGTAGTCTTAAGGATCGTTCTGGATGAGCCGATGCTCCGCTGGAGGGCCGGATGGTGATGCTTCTGGATATGGGCAAGGTCATCGGATGGATCGCGGCGCTCATGCTGTTGTGCTCTCAGGCGCAGGCCAAGGCGCGCGGCGGGTGGTTCTGCTACTCCGCTGCCCTACAGTCTCCCGACTGGGACCACCAAGGGGAGATCGATAAATGCGAACGCACCGTCAAGCGGTGCCTCGCCGACGCGTCCCATCAGAAAGAGCGCTTCACCGAGAGGGGCGTCGAGTTCATCCTCACCGGCCAGGTCTGCGCCTTCCAGGAGAAGGCCTACTCGTTCGCCTTTTACAGGCCCGAAGAATCGGGTGTAGGAGCGTTCCCCTTGCTGAAGTCTTGCCAGCAGGTGGCGCAGATCGTCGTCACCCAAAACCCGGATGCCATCATCACGCGCCAATGTGCGCTCACGCCTTAGGTATCTCCAGATTGGTGTCTTGCCCGATGGGGATTGAAGCATCGGTTTCGTTGCCACCGAGTTGCCACGACGGCCCGGAAAAGAATGGTTTGCGAGGGTAGCGGGCGGGCCTGCACGGAACAGCGCCTGACAGTCCGAACCTCCCGGAACGCCTCGACAATGGATGCAAGTCCGCGTCGTGCCACGGTTGTCGTCGAAGCGGCCCGGAAAGGTTCGAATCCCGCTGGGGTCGGAGTTCCTGAGTGATTCTGCCGACGCGCTCGGGGCCTATGCACTCGACGCTGGGTGGGGCCGAGAAGTCGTTCAGGGCGTACGCGTCGAGGAGACGCTCCTCTGCGCGGCCCGTATTCCGGCGCTGGACCGATCTCCGGACTTCTTACTTCAGGCCCGCGCGCAGCTGGACCAGCAGCGCTTTCTCGCTCTCGCTGGTGCCGTCGGAATCCATGGTCGCCTCAGCGAGCTTCACCGCCTGGGCGAGCTGCTCGGCGCCGAGCACGCCCCTGACCGCGGTAATCACTTGGTCCACCGCCGCCGGGGTGAATGCCCCCGTCTCGGTGGTCGGCAGGGCGTCGCACAGGTGGCCGGTGACCTTGGTCAGAATCGCCGTCAGCGCGGCCGTATCCTGCCCCTTGAGGGCCGGCGCCTGCTTCAACCGCTGCAGGACCGCGTCTCGCTCGTCCATGCTGCCCATGCTGTCCGCGGCGATCACCACGCTCGCGACGGCGGCGAACGCCTCTGCCGGACTCTCGATCCTGATGGCCATGCTGGTCCTCCTGACTAGCGGATTGTCCTTAACGTGTTCTTCGCGCAGCGTCCTCGGCACACGCGCCCGGAGACTAGCATGGCTTTTGCGGTCGCGGACGCCGGCGCACGCGACGTGGGTTTCGACGACGAGCGCGGTTGCGACGATGGCGTCATCCGAGCCTCGAGGGTCACTCGCAACGTCGTGCGTGTCGCCGACCTCGTGGTCAGGGGCAGGTCGCGCAGATGCCGTTCTGGCAGCCGCGCGACAGGCACTCCCCACCCACGGTGCAGGTGTCGCCCAGGTCGCCCGGGGCGTTGCAGGTCTCGGCGCCTGCTGGGCCGCCGCAGAGGCCGCCGACGCACATGAAATTGTCGCAGCGCTCGCCGAAGTGGCTCGCGCTGACGCACGTCGAGGTCGCCACATCGCAGATGGCGAAGTGGATGCAGCCGCCAACGACCGGGTCGCAGGCACCGCCGATGGTCACGCGCGCCGCGCATTTGTTGTTCGAGCAGAACAGCGCCCCCGGACAGTCCGAATCGGACAGGCAGGCGTCGCCCGCCATGCCGATCGGGACGCAACTGCCGGCCGGGCCGCACGTCAACCCGCCGCTGCAGAAAGGCGTGGTGTCGTTGCAGGTCGCGCCCGCACCAAGGTTCGCCTTGCACGTGCCGTCGAGGCACGTGAGGTTACCCAAACAGACGGACAGATCGGCGCAGCTGTCACCGGCCACCGTCGGCAGGTGCGTACAGACCGCCGTGGCGCACGTGTTGAAGTCGAAGGACCCCGGCACGAAACACGGAGCGTTCCACGGGCACTCGGCGTCATCGGTGCAGGACGCGCCCACCGCGCGCGTTCCCTCGACGACCTTCGTGTAGCAGCCGTTGAAGTCGGCGACCCCGTCGCAGGCGCGCGTCGCGCTCAGCGAGGCGAGGCATGCGGCCGCCTGGTCGCGGTGGTAGCGGACGGTCCCCTTGGCGACGAGCGCGTCGAGGTTCGCGCAGTGGGTGAACGTGCTGAAGAAACCGAGCCAATCGGCGGTCGCGCCCGTCTGGCAGCGTGCGTTCAAGGCGGCGCTGATTTCCAGTGCCTGCGCGCAGAACTGGGACGCCAATATCGAAGAGGTGGCATCGCGGCCGTCACACGCAGCGACCGTGACCGCGACAAGGAGCGCCCTGGACGAAGCAAACCTGCGCTCGACCTTCATGGACCGATCGTACAGGAGAACGGCGCGCGACCATATGCACGCTTGCCACGGGCGACCGCCTCAGCGGGTTTCGCACCGTCGTTTTCTCGGCGATCCTTGCGCCTCGTTACCACGACAAAGCTCTCACCCAATACGGCGACGCACGGCTATCTCGAAGGAGTCGTGGGCGTCTCGCGCGCGGGCAGCCTTGGGCCGCCGTCTCCGTGCTGGTACCATCCGGGCATGCAACGGCCGTCGTGGGGACCATGGTGTTTCGTAGCGATTGTGGGGCTTGGCGGGGCGTGTGCGAGTATGACGCGGCCGAGCGTTCGAGCGGCGTTTAATCAGATGGGCATCGAGCGCGCTGCTTTCGAGTTGCAGTGCTCTAAGGAGCAGCTGCAGCTCGTGCCGCTCACTCCCCCGCTGGACGAACCACTGTACAGCGGCGCTCAGGTGGGGGTCACGGGATGCGGCAAGAAGACCGTTTATGTCTACACAAACCAGGGCGGTTGGGTCGCGAACACCGCCTCGATCTCCGACCAAGGGACCGCCAAGTAGACGAAGAATGCCGCCAGCGCTGCTCGAACACCGGGCGCTGGCTCCGAGTTCACATCTGCGCTTCGTTGCCACGTGGTTGCCACGACTGCATGGATCGCGGCGTCCCAGCACGGGTCAGCGTGGTCTGAGACGGATTGAAGAAGATGGACCGACCTCCCCGAAACGCTTCCACAATCGATGCAAGTCCGCGTCGTGCCACGGTTGTCGTCGCAGCGGCGCGGAAAGGTTCGAATCCCGCTGGGGTCGCTATCCAATTTGAGACTGTCGAGCCGGGCGCTCCCCGAGATCGCCCAGACCACGATAAAGCGGCTGCGCTGCCGTGCCCACCAACAGTCGGTCGACTCGACGCGACAGCGGATCGGGCTCAGGTCGGCAGGACGGCCTTCATCATGTCTTTGCTGACGAGGACCGGCCCGTGCTCGCAGTTGAACACGATGTGTTGCTTGAGCTCGGCTATCGCGGACGGGAGGACACGCATGCCGAACATCGGATTCTGCGTGGCCATCGCCAGCGCCAGGAACGCTTCGTTGTCGAATTCGACATCGAAGCCCATCGCCTTGAGATCCGCGCTGAACGCCTTGACGACCTTGTCGCCGACGACGCGCCGGACGACGTCCTCCGTCGTGGGAATGTCGGTCATCGTCATCGCGGTGATGCGCCCGAGGAGCTCGTTCTTGAATCCGTACTTCAGCAGGTCGGTCTTTGCGATCTGCGGCGGGCTGCGCTTCATCTCATCGGCGTAGGCGAAGGCGCCCGCGAAGATCCACAGCGTGTTACGCGTGTCGATCGCCCCCTCCTGCTTCCCCTGGATAAGGGTCAGCATCTCGGACTGCAACGAATGGCTCTTGAAGGTGTCATTGCCGTTCGCCTTCTCCGAGATCTTGTCGAACTCGTCGAGAACGATGACCGCCTTTCGCGCGGCCATGGCGTTGGGCCGGAAGAACTCCTCCAGGGACTCCTGGAAGGTCGTTCCCTTGTATCCGGCCGGAACCAGCCCGGAGGCGTCGACGACCTTGTAGGGGAGACCGAAGTCCGGAAGACATTCCTGCAGCAAGTACGTCTTGCCGGAGCCGCTCGGCCCGGCGACCAGCAGATGGTTGCGGATCGCGTTGTCGCCGACGAAGTCGGCGATGCAGATCGCCAGCGCTTGCTTGTAGCGCTTGTTGCCGATGATCGCCTGGTCGAGGCGCTCGAACACCGCCTTCGGCGTCCAGTGTTTCTTGTCCTGCTGCTTCTTCTGGTCAGCCAGCGCGACGATCTGCTTGATCCGGTCTTCATCGAAGTTCGCCATCGTTCACCTCAAAGGAGCCTCGGTGCCATCGACCATCAGAACACGTTCGCGGTCGGTATAGACCAGCACCGCGACCGCCGCCGGATGGGGCGACCCCGACCAGTACTTGCGCGCGTTGGCCAGGGCGGGCTCGATCGGCGCGCCAGCCGCGATATGCGACAGGATCCGCAGCCCGACGCCGATTCCGCCGCCTTCCAGCAGGCCGAATGCCTTCTCTTCCGAAAGGAGGTGGACGTCGCATCCGGGAATCGCGCAGGGGCCGACGATCCCGATCAATCGCTCGAGGCCGGGCAGGTTGGCGAGACCGGGGGGAGGCGCGTCGGGCCGGCCGCCCTGGTTCTCGTCCAGGTGCAGATCGAACAGCGCGTCCGCGAGGGCGGCCATCGACCGCTCCGGTAACCGGCCCGCCGGCTGCGCAATCGGAGCGGTCTGGCGCTGCGCCGGCTCCGCGCGCCGGTGCGCTGACTTTTCGTCGCGCTGTTCGGACTTCTTCCGTTCCATCTTCAGATCGCGCTCCGAACCCCGCGCTTGGCCAGGATCTCTCCCGCGACGGCCAGAGAGACCTTCGTGCCGGGCGGTTGCTTCGTCGCTCTCAGGTGGCGGGTGATTGCGATCTCCAGGTTGTCGAACGCGCGAACGCCCCCGCCGCTCTTGATGCAGTACTCGGCGAGCGTTTGCACGGCGTCGTTCTCGTAGTCAACGTCGCGGCCTGACGTTCCACCCTTCACCGCCTTGAGCAGGTTCGGCAGCGTCCAGTCGGGGAAGCCCCAGTCGGCGTAATCGAGGCGGTGCGCCAGCTCGTCGCCGAAGGTGGCCCGGAGCGCCTCGTCGGTCAAAGCGCTGCCGCTTCGCATCTGGGCGAAGACACCGAGAAACACCCAGAACAGCGGCTTGCGCTGAAAGTGTGTGACGATCGCATGCCGCAGCTGCATCGCCTCGGACGCCGTCACCATCCCTGCGCGCGAGTCCAGGGACTTGTCAGCCTCGTCGATGAACAGCAGGCTGAAGGGAGGCAATCCGTCGACCAGCTCCTTCACTTCCAGCTTGCCATCGACACCGCTGACGTACCGGACCTCGCCTGCGCCGCACGGCAGCTGAGGAAAGCCGTCGCGCAGGCCGGCCAGGCGCTGCGCGACCTCGGTCTTCCCCACGCCGGAGGAACCCCAGAAGACGCGCCCTCGGCTCTGCCTCGACCCGAAAAACTCGACGATGTCCATCGCGAGCTGCGGTTTGAAATCTTCCAGGCCCACCAGACCCAGTAGAGATTTCTCGACGCCTTTCATCAACTCGCGCTCGCCAACCGGCGCGGCGGCGGCGGGAGCCCTCGAGCTCGACGATGGGGCATCGGGCGTGACACCGTCGAGCGTGAGCTCGCCGTCCAGGCTCACGCGCCAGACGTCCGCTGCTCGTGGCTTCGGCGTGGACCGCGGGACCGGCAGTCTCGCCTCCTTGAACTCCTTGACCATGTTCGGATAGTCCACCGCGTCCGAGTTCGCGATAGTGGCGCAGCTCCTCGCCATGTCTGAGAACGTCCGCGAGAATCCGTACGCGCTCCGCCGGTCTCGCTCGTCCCGACGACTGTGGGCGGTCAGCAGTGTCGCGAGGTCGGTGAGCATGAGGTCGACGTCCGCCTCGGTGCCCAGGTCGCAAAGTAGACACGGCTGCAGCCACCTGAGGAGCGAATCGGACCGCCCATCGATCAATGCCACCCGCACCTTTCGGTGTTGTTGCTCGAAGTACTCCTCACCGCAACCTTCGAAACTACCGTCTCTGAAGGACGTGACCAGAGACCAGACATCCTCGACGGTATCCCGTGGCATCTGAAAGCGCTGGTCGACCGTCACCTTCTTGATCGGCGCCAGCACGTCGTACGACACGAGCGCCTCGATCGCTTCGAACCCGCGTTCGATCTCGGCCGCGATCTCTTTCGTCAGGTTGACCGAGAACTCGCGGCAGTAGGCGTAGTGGCGCAACGCGCACCGCGCCCACGCCACGCGGTACTGCACCGCCACGTGCGTGTAGGCATCCTCCACTCCTCGTTCGAGGACCTTTTCCAGCCAGTAGACGAACGCGCTGCCGTTGCGCGCGTAAAACGCCTTGAACGCGTTCGCAAAGGGAAGGCGCCCCGAGTCGTCCTGGTCTGCGCTGTACTCCCGGGAAGGAAGCGGCTCCAGCGCGTCGATGCGTGCGTTGAAGGCGCCGTTCTCCGAAGAGCGCCGTTGGCTGGGCGGGGGTAGGCTCTTCGTCCCGGTGGCGTGCACCGGACCCCGGCAGATCATGCAGACCGTGCGGGTCGCGCCTTCGGCCACCTCGAACGCGACCTGGCATGTGGAGCAGAAGACCTGCATTCGTCAGCCCGCGCTCCGGACCCCGCGCTTGGCGAGGATCTCGCGCGCGACGGCCAGAGACACCTTCGTGCCGGGCGGCTGCTTGGTCGCTCTCAGGTGACGGGCGATCGCGATTTCCAGGTTGTCGAACGCGCGAACGCCGCCGCCGCTCGTGATGCAGTACTGGGCGAGCTCTTGTACCGCGTCGTTCTCGTAGTCCACGTCGCGGCCCGAAGTCCCACCCTTCACCGCCTTGAGCAGGTTCGACAGCGTCCAGTCCGGGAAACCCCAGTCGGCGTAGTCGAGGCGGTGCGCCAGCTCGTCGCCGAAGGTGACCCGGAGCGCGTCGTCGGTCAGAGCGCCGCCGCTTCGCATCTGAGCAAACACGCCCAGAAACACCCAGAGGAGCGGCTTGCGCTGAAAGTGCGTGACGATCGCGTGCCGCAGCTGCGTCGCCTCGGCGGCCGTCACCATCCCCTCCCGCGGGTCCAGCGACTTGTCGGCCTCGTCGATGAACAGCACGCTGAAGGGAGGCAACCCGTCGACCAGCTCCTTCACTTCCAGCCTCCCATCGACGCCGCTCACATACCGGAACTCGCCGGAGCCGCTCGGCAGCTGGGGAAATCCTTCGCGCAGGCCTGCGAGGCGTTGAGCGACCTCCGTCTTGCCCACGCCGGATGAACCCCAGAAGACGCGGCCGCGGCTCTGCCGCGACGCCAGAAATTCGACGATGTCGTGCGCAAACTGCTGCTTGAAGGAGTCCAGGCCCACGAGCCCGTGCAGTGACTTCTCGACGCCTTTCATCAACCGGCGCTCGTCGATCTCGTTCTCCTCCGGTGCCTGATCCTCCGATACGGGCGGTGAGCTGTCCGTGGTGCCGTGGTCGGCGCTGCCTTTGTCGGCGCCGAGCTTGACCAGTTCGCCCGCTGGCGTGATGCGCCACGTGTCCTGGGCTGGTGGACGCGGGTCGTGGTCCGGAAGTGCTTCGCCGCGGTCTCTGAACTTGTTCTCGAGGTCGGCGTACTCGACGTCATTCGGATCGACTCGAGCGGCGCACAGTAAGGCCAGTTTCCGACAACGCGCCGCCAGGCGAGCATTTTCATTCCTCTCCCGCGCCGACAGGGTACGGAGGGCCGTTGCCAATCCTGCAAAGTGAATCGAGACGAAGTTTGGGTCGCCAAACCATTCTGGGAACGCGAAGATGAAGAGCAAGCTGAAATGGGCTACGACGTCGTCGCGTCCACGCGTGAGCGTGTGTTCGACCAGGGTTCGCTTCTTTGCGATCGTGTTCTGGCGCGCGCCAATGGAGGAACCATTCGTGAGCCAGTCCAGATCGTCCGTGATCTTGTTGATTGGACTTTCGCGAAGTGTGAAGGTCGAGTCGAGCGCGAGCCGTTCGATCTTTGCCAGGCAATCGTAAGACAAGGCCTCCTCGAGGCGTTGCAATGATTCCTCGAACGCCGCCCGGGCATTCTGCGGAAGCGCCTGCCCGTCGAAGACCCTGCGCCAACACTGGTAGTGAGTAATGACCGCTGAGGCCATGGCGGCCTTCAGTTGAATCGCCGCGTGGGTGTACGCATCCTGGACGCCGCGGGCCAGAACTTTGTTGACCCAGTTGTCGAATCCTCCAACGTTGCCCCCATACAGCGACTTGATCGCGTTTGCGAACGGAACCCGTCCCGAATCATCAACGACCGCCGAATAGCGCCTGACTCCCACGACCGGCGCGGATTTGGTCCTCGGTCGTGCAATGAAACCGAGGACAAACATCAGGAGGAGGCCACCCACCCCCACTTTGACCCCGAGCCCAAGGCCAGATTCCGGCGGCGCGCTGGCAGGTGGCGCCTTGACTATCTCGATCTTCGGTTCTGCCACCGGAGGAGGTGGTGCCGGTTCCGGAGGCGCTGGCGCGACCTTGTGACGCTTACGCCGCCGCTTCGGTGAGTCGTTGGCTGGATCGCGTGCCGGAGCTTCCTGGGCTGCTGGATCCGCCGCCCCGGCTGACGTCTCATCCTCGGCGAGGACGCGTCCGGCAGGCGCCAAGAAGAAAAACAGGCCGCCTACCAGAAGAACACCGCGCCAAGCATGTACCTGCGCGATGTCGGACAAGCGCATTCAACCTCACTGTACCACGGATCAGTACTCGCCCTTGATCACGAAAAACGAGCGGTGGATCGTCCCGGCCAGCTTCGACTTCTGCTTTGCGAACTTGAACCGGGTGGCGAACTCGGCGGGCACTTCCATGCCGTCGGAGAGCTTGAAGCCGACGGCCCGCTTCTTCGAATCCTCGATCGTGTACATCACGTTGATCGAGAGGCCGCTTTCGTAGAACACGTAGGCCATCCGGATGTTGTCGACCTGGAAGCCGTGGCCTCAAGGGGCGGGACTGGATGACGATGGCGCGCTCCTCTTTGAGGACGCGGTGTGGAGCAACCGGCGCGCTAAAGAGCGCCACCGATGACGATGGCGCTCGGCAGGCCCCAGTTCACTCCACGGTGATATCAACCGACCGACGGAGACAGCTTTTTATCGGACGTTCACCTGCTGTGTGTCGTTGCCATGTGGTTGCCATGACACCACGGAACCAGCGTCTGCAGGACGGCTCCTTCCGGAACGATGTCGGAGTCCGAACCTCCCGAAACGCCTCGACAAACGATGCAAGTCCGCGTCGTGCCACGGTTGTCGTCGAAGCGCCTCGGAAAGGTTCGAATCCCGCTGGGGTCGCTACCTAACTACGGTTTCAGATCACGGCTTCTGATCCGCGCTACGGTCCTTGAAATCGGACTTTGTGTCAGCGTTTCGGCGCCTCGTCGAGGGCCGCGCGCACGCGATTGAGGAGCTCTTCGGGCACGTAAGGCTTGGCGAGAAAATTCACGCCGGCATCAACGACGCCGTGATGAACGATGGTGTTCTCGGTGTAGCCGGACGTGTAGAGGACTCTGAGCTCCGGCCGGCGCTCGCGCAGGCGGCTCGCGAGCTCTTTGCCGCTCATCGCCGGCATGACGATATCGACCACGAGCAACGCGACCGGAGGAACGATCGCGTCGAATAGCTCGAGCGCCTTCCACGGATCGCCCGTCTCGTGCACCGTGTAGCCCTTGTCGCGCAGGATGCGCACGGCGATCCGCCGCACCATTTCGTGGTCCTCGACGAGGAGGAGGGTTTCCGTGCCCGCTGCCGCAACCTTCGCGGGCGGCGCCGGGGTGTCGGTCGGTGAAGCCGAGACGCGAGGCAGGTACACCTTGAACGTCGTTCCCCGACCGAGCTCGCTGTAGACGAAGATCGCCCCGCCGCTCTGCTTGACGATGCCGTAGCACGTGGCAAGCCCGAGGCCCGTCCCCTTGCCGGCCTTCTTGGTCGTGAAGAACGGCTCGAAGATCTGAGCGAGGGTTGCCTGGCTCATCCCAACGCCGGTGTCGCTGACGCTCAGCATGACGTACGGGCCGGGCAGGACGCTCGGGTGAACCGCCGCGTATTCCGCGTCGAGCTCGACGTTCGCCGTCTCGATCGTGAGGGTGCCGCCGGCCTCGAGCGCGTCGCGGGCGTTCACGACCAGGTTGATGAGCACCTGTTCGATTTGCCCGGGATCGGCCCGAATCACGCCGAGATTCGGCTCGGGCACGACCTCGAGCACGACATCCTCGCCAATGGCGCGCCGGACCAGCTTTTCGACCCGGGCCACCAGCTCGTTCACATCGAACACTTTCGGTTCGACGATCTGTCTGCGCGCGAACGCCAAGAGCTGGCGGGTGAGCTCGGCGGCGCGCTCCGCCGCAATTCGGATCTGCCCGAGCTCGTCGACCTCGCCGCGGCTCCGCGGCTTTTCCATCAGGAAGTTCACCTGCGACAGGATCACCGTGAGCAGGTTGTTGAAATCGTGAGCGACGCCGCCTGCGAGCCTCCCGACGCTTTCCATCCGCTGCGCGAGTCGCACCTGTTCCTCGAGCGTCTTGCGCTCGCTGATGTCGCGGATGGCGGTGACGCGGAGATTCCGATCGCCGATCTGGATGGATTTGGTACGGATCTCCGCGGGCGCGCGGCTGCCGTCGGTGCGCAAGAGCTCGTGCTCGGTGACGTGCGACGCGCCGCGCGTCAGGTGCTCCGCCACCGCCGCGCGCGACTCGGGCGCGACGAAATCCAGCACGTCCCGTCCCACGAGCTCGTGGAGCGGTGCACGGACCAGCTCCGCGGCGCGTTCGTTGGCGTCGATCACGCGTCCTTCGTCGGTGAGGACGATGCCCTCGAACGCGGCGTCGGCGAAGATGCGGGTGCGCTGATCACCCTCGCGCTTCGCGCGTTCGGCTTCGCGGCGCTCGGTCGGATCCCGCGCCACCACGCAATCCACGATGCGACCGTCGATCTTGGTGCGTCCGATGATCGTCTCGATTTCCAGCATCGATCCGTCTTTACGGCGAAATGAGCGTAGACCGATCGGTAGCTCGCTCGTGGCTTCGAGCGTCTTCATCACTTCCTCGATGCGCTTCGGATCGGTTGCCACGAAGTCACGGACCGAAAGCGTCGGAATTTCCTCCGGCGTGTAGCCCAGGATCTGAGTGAAGGCGCGGTTGGCC
>Ga0207681_10000547_pt1 | contig 25925 bp, 27 predicted proteins | sample KBSS53metaG_FD_184324 | JGI IMG/M metagenome (GOLD analysis project Ga0207681, IMG submission 184324) | Switchgrass rhizosphere microbial communities from Kellogg Biological Station, Michigan, USA - KBS S5-3 metaG (SPAdes) (version 2) | ecosystem: Host-associated > Plants > Roots > Rhizosphere... | reverse complement strand
CCGGTTATCGTGATTTCCGTCCGGAATGCGATCAAGGCAGTCCCGCCCTCGATCCGCGACGCGGCGCTGGCGATGGGCGCAAGCCCGGTCCAGGTCGTGTTTCACCATGTGCTGCCACTGGCGCTGCCCGGCATCCTCACCGGCACGATCATCGGCATGGCCCGCGCGCTGGGCGAAACCGCGCCGCTGCTGATGATCGGCATGCGCGCTTTCGTCGCCTCTCCGCCGGGAGACCTGACCTCGCCCTCCACCGTCCTGCCGGTGCAGATCTTCCTGTGGTCCGACGAAATCGACCGCGGCTTCATCCAGCGCACGAGCGCCGCGATCGTCGTGCTGCTGGTCTTCCTTCTGCTGATGAACGGCCTTGCGATCTACTTGCGCAACCGCTTCGAGAAACGGTGGTAACATGAACGCCCCCCTGCCCCTCACCGATGCTCCCGCCGAAACCGCGCCGCCGATCGCTGCCCTGCCCGATGATGGCCCGGCCAAGATCAGCGCGCGCAACGTCTCGGTGCTCTATGGCTCCAAGCGCGCGATCGACAGTGTCTCGATCGATGTGCCCAACGATTTCGTCACGGCATTCATCGGCCCCTCGGGCTGCGGCAAGTCCACTTTCCTGCGGTCGTTGAACCGGATGAACGACACGATCGCCGGCGCCCGCGTCGAAGGCGAAATCCTGCTCGACGGGCAAGACATCTACCGCTCGGGGATGGACGTGGTTCAACTGCGTGCGCGGGTCGGCATGGTCTTCCAGAAGCCCAACCCGTTTCCCAAGTCGATCTACGAAAACATCGCCTATGGGCCGCGCATCCACGGGCTGACCACCAGCAAAAGCGAACTCGACGGCATTGTCGAAACCTCGCTCCAGCGCGCCGGACTGTGGGACGAAGTCAAGGATCGCCTGGCCGACAGCGGCACGGCGCTTTCGGGCGGGCAGCAGCAGCGCCTGTGCATCGCCCGCGCCATCGCGGTCGATCCCGAAGTGATCCTGATGGACGAGCCCTGCTCCGCGCTCGATCCCATCGCCACGGCGCGGATCGAGGAACTGATCGACGAATTGCGCGGCCGCTATGCCATCGTGATCGTCACCCACTCGATGCAGCAGGCCGCCCGCGTCTCGCAGCGCACCGCGTTCTTCCATATGGGCAAGATCGTGGAATATGGCACGACCTCGGATATCTTCACCAATCCGCGGGAAGAGCGCACCAAGGACTACATCACCGGGCGTTACGGGTAAGGATACGAGACGTGGCTGAACATACCGTCAAGGCTTTCGACGAGGACATCACCCGCCTGCGCGGCCTGGTGGCGGAAATGGGCGGCCTGGCCGAACTTTCCATCACCGAAGCGATGGACGCCCTGGTTGGCGGCAACGAAGAACTTGCCGCCAATGTGATCGCGCGCGACAAGCGCATCGACCAGCTGGAAGGCGAAGTCGATCGCCTGGCCATTCGCGTGCTGGCGCTGCGTGCGCCCATGGCCGACGACTTGCGCGAAGTGATCGCGGCGCTCAAGATTGCCGGCGTGATCGAGCGCATCGGCGACTATGCCAAGAACATTGCCAAGCGCGTGGGCCATATCGAGGGGCGCAAGCGGTTCGAACCGCTCACCCTGCTGCCGATCATGAACGAAATGGCCAGCGACATGGTCCACGACGTGCTCACCGCCTATGCCGCACGCGATGCCGTGGCCGCCGCCGAGATCGTCCGTCGCGATGCCAAGGTCGACGCGATCTATGACAGCGTGTTCCGCAACTTCGTGTCGTACATGGTGGAAAACCCCGCCACGATCAGCAGCGTTGCGCAGCTCATGTTCGTTGCCCGCAATATCGAACGGATCGGCGACCAGGCGACCAACATCGCCGAAATCGTCCACTATGCGGCCACTGGCACCTATCTACCCGAGCGCGAGGACGTAATTCCCCCGGCGTAGTTTGGGTGCGGCACCTGCCCGCTCCCCCACCCGACCTCCCATAGTGTACTATCGTTGGGAGGTCGGGTGGGGGAGCGGGCAGGTGCCGCAACGCCGAAACGCAAGTTTCGGCACGAACTACGCCACTTCGTCATGGCCGCGTAACAAATGTCGTGCTTTCGCAAGGTTACGGTCAAGGTTCATCCCGGAGGTAATGCGTGTCTGCTCCCAAGCTGCTTCTCGTCGAGGACGACACCGCACTTGCCGAACTGGTCGAATACCGCTTTCGCGGCGAAGGCTACGACGTCCGCAGCACCGACGACGGTGACGAGGCGTTGCTGCTTGCCGCCGAAGATACGCCAGACCTGGTGCTGCTCGACTGGATGATCGGCGGCACCAGCGGCATCGAGGTATGCCGCCGCCTGCGCCGCAACAAGGCCACGGCCCATGTGCCGATCATCATGCTCACCGCCCGCAGCGACGAGGACGATCGCGTGCGCGGCCTGGAAACGGGTGCGGACGACTATGTCACCAAGCCCTTCTCCCCGCGCGAGCTGATCGCCCGCGTCGGCGCCGTGCTGCGCCGCGTGCGCCCGGCGCTTGCCGGCGAGACGATCACCGTGGGTGACATGAGCCTCGATCCCACCGCCCACCGCGTGATGCGGCGTGGCCAGACGATCAAGATCGGCCCTACCGAGTTTCGCCTGCTCAAGCACTTCATGGAGCATCCCGGCCGCGTCTTCTCGCGCGGCCAACTGCTCGACGCAGTGTGGGGCAGCGGCAGCGACATCGAACTGCGCACGGTCGACGTCCATATTCGCCGCCTGCGCCAGGCCATTGCCCTGCCCGGCGCGGCGGACCCGGTGCGCACCGTGCGCTCTGCCGGTTATGCCCTCGAAGGCGTTTAGAACAAAATCCTTCCCCCATCGGGGGAAGATGGCACCCCACAGGGCCGGCAGAGCGGGCGTGTCGCTGCCCATTCAGGCCAAAGCCGGCACCTGATGCGCCAGGAACTGCAGGCAACTGCGCAAGCGCGGCATCCGCCCCTGGCGCGGCTCGAACAGCGCCACCACCGGCAGCGCGGGCAGTTCCACTTCGGGCAAGACAGCTTCCAGCGCGCCGCTCTCCAGATCTTCCGCCACTTCCCACAACGAATGCAGCGCGATGCCGGCGCCGTCCAGCGCCCAGGCACGCGCCACGTCGGCATCGTTGGTGGCAAGCCCCGCCGGCAGAGCCAGGCTTTCGGGCAGACCCTCGCGCAGCACGGCGCCCGCCTCGTCCAACACCACCACATGGTCGTGCCGCGCCAGGTCTCCCACCTCGCGCGGCCGGCCGCGCCGCTCCAGATAGGATGGCGCCGCGCACAGCAGACGGGGATTGCTGCCCAGGCGGCGGCAGATCAACGACGACAGCGGCGGCGGGGCAAAGCTGATCACCAGGTCGTGCCCGCTTTCCACCGGATTGGCGAGCGCGGGCACGCTGTCGAGATGCACGGTCACGTCATCGTGTGCCTTTGCAAAGCGCTGCAACAGGTTGCCCAGGCGGCGCCGGCCAAAGGCCAGCGTGGTTGCCACCTTGAGCGTGCCCATCGCACCGCTGCCCCGGCTGCGCACGACTGTTTCGGCGCGCTCCATGTCGGCCATCGCACGCCCCGCCTGGCGATAGAACATCTCGCCTTCCTCGGTCAGCGACAGATGCCGGCTGTTGCGCCGCACGAGCGTGACGCCAAGGCGCGCCTCCAGTTGCGAGAGGCGACGGCTTACCACCGGCAACGACAGGCCAAGCCGCGCGGCGGCCTGCGAGAGACTGCCCGCCTCGGCCACCCGGATGAACGAAACCAGTTCGGAAAAATGATCTGCCATTAACCCAGGATAGGTACCGTGTGTTGCGCTGCAATATCGCCAAGTTTGCAGAACTGTTTGAAATCATTTCCCATTTCGAAATTTACGGCTCAACCAACTGATAAGGTTGATGTTTTCGTAAATTGCAAGGCTGCCTTGCCTTCGACGGCCATTCCCAACGGCTTGGCGCATCGCAAAATAGTGGGCCTTGCGGCACGCCATGGTGGCGATGCCCGATCACTTCGGGAACCTGTCGATGGCCTTTGCATTCCCCTTTCGCAACACCGCCAGCACGCCAGCGGCCAGCGCCGAACACCCCCTGCGCTGGAACGATATCGAGGCATTGCCGGTGCACTGCGCACTTGTCGCCATGGTCGCCCTGGCCTGGCTGGCATTCAACGAAGAAGGACAGACCCTGCAACTTGCGCTTGCCAAACTGGTCGGCATAATCGGCTGCATCGCCTTGCGCCGCGCTTGGCTGGGCATGGATGGAGCCGAACTGTCCGGTCCGCAGCCCTGAACACAAAGGTTTGAGAACGCATGATTGTCGGCAAGAATCCACGCATCCGCATGACTTTCGTGGCGGCGTGGAACACGCTGCTCGCCTTGTTCGTGTGGGACGTGGCTGTCACGGTCTTCTATTACTACACGCCGTTTCCCGCCCCGGCGCTGCCGCTGACGATCTTTGGCACCGGCCTTGCGCTGCTGCTCGGCTTTCGGGTTAATTCGGCCTATTCGCGCTGGTGGGAAGGCCGCATCGTGTGGGGTTCGATGACCAATGCCTCGCGCAGCCTGGCGCGCGCGGTGGGCGCGGCCCTGCCAGAGCATATCGAAGGGCAGGCGCTGCGCCATGAAGTGGTGCGGCGCCACATCGCCTATGTTCACGTGCTGCGGCACCAGTTGCGCGGCGAAGAGCCCGCGCAAAGCGCCCATCGCGTGCTGGGTGACGCCGCAATTCCCGAGCTGAGCCGCCGCAACCCGGCCAACGGCCTGCTCGAGGGCAATGGCATGCTGCTCGCTGGCGCGCTCCGCAAGGGCTGGATCGACACTGTCCAGTTGAACCGGATCGAGGCGATCATGGTCGATATCGCCAATGCACAGGGCGCGATGGAGCGCCTGCGCAACACGCCTTTGCCGGCCCAGTATCGCAGTTTCCCCACGTTCTTCACGCGCCTGTTTTGCGCACTGCTGCCGATCGGGCTGGTGGAAACGCTGGGCCCGGCCACGCCGCTCGGCTCTGCGCTGGCAGGCTTCATGTTCCTCGCCGCCCTGCAGATCGGCGATGACCTGGTGAACCCGTTCGCCAACACCAGCCACGACGCACCGCTGACGGCGATGTGCGCCACGATCGAGTCCGACTGCAACGAAAGCCTGGGCCTGCCGCCAGTGCCGGTGGTTCAGCCCGAAAACGGCATCCTGTGGTAGGTCAAAGACCCAGCCAGCGCGACACGTCGAGGTCTGCCGGCGTTACCCAGCCCTTGTAGAAATTGGCATAGAACAAGGCGAAAAACGCGGCTGAAACGACAGTGGCGCGCAGCAGCACCACGCGCGGCCGGAAATTGACGGGCGCGCTGGTGGCATGGCCGGGCGCGGGCGACGAACCCACATCGGCATGGGTGCGCAGTCCGAAAGGCAACACGGCAAAGGCGGAAATCACCCAGAACAGGGCGTAGATCGCCAGCATCGATGTCCACCGCATCGCTCTGTTCTCCCTTGTTGCGCCCGTTGCTTACCGATCGCGCAACAGCACCTGCACGACCGGCTTCTTGCCGCACCAGCGCTGCGCCGTGCGTCTTACCGCAAGGCGCACGCATTCCGCAACGGCCACGCGGTCGCGCCGGCGGTCGCCCTTCATCGCCTTGATGGCCTTGGAAACGTCTTCTCGCGCTTCCTCCAGAAATGGATCCATGTCCTCTTCCAGCGGCACACCGATGCAGCCAAAGTCCACGGCAGAGGCCTGCTTGCCATCGGGCGTGACGGCCAGCGCCACGCTGATCAGGCCATTGATGCCCAGCTTGCGCCGTGCGCCCATCGCCTCGCCATCGGCCGGGGCGATGATATCGCCATCGAGCACCAGGCGCCCGTTGCGCTCGCTGCTGATCTTGACCGGGCCATTGGGTGCCAGGCGCACCAGATCGCCGTTCTTCTGCACGATTGTCTTGGGAATGCCCTCCGCCTTGCCCAGGCGCGCCTGCTCCGCCATGTGGCGGATCTCGCCATGGACCGGCACCAGCATCTTGGGACGCAGCCATTCATAGAGCGCCACCAGTTCCGGCCGGCCGGGGTGACCCGATACGTGGATCACCGATTGCTTGTCGGTGATCAGGCGCACGCCCTTTTCCACCAGCGCGTTCTGCACGCGGCCAATGGCCAGTTCGTTGCCCGGAATCTGCCGGCTGGAAAACACCACGGCATCGCCCGCTTCCAGCTTGATCGGGTGCTGGTCCCCGGCAATGCGCGCCAGCGCCGCCCGTGCCTCGCCCTGCCCACCCGTGGCCAGGATCAGCACTTCACCGCGCGGCAGGTCCATCGCTGCGTCCATGCTGATCGGCTGCGGGAAATCGAGCAGGTAGCCCGATGCTTGCGAAACCTTGATGATCCTATCCAGCGACCGGCCAGCCACGCACAGCTGGCGCCCGGTCGCCTCGGCCACTTCGGCCAGGGTCTGAAGACGCGCGACGTTGGAGGCAAACGTGGTTACAACCACGCGCCGGCCCTTCAATTCGGCCACGGTTTCCAGCAAGCCGGCCCGCACCGCGCCTTCCGATCCGGACGCATTGGGATTGAACACGTTGGTGGAATCGCAAACGAGTGCGAGCACGCCCTCGTCGCCAATCGCGGTGAGTTCTTCCTCGGTCGCCGGCGTGCCCACGCGGGGCTCGTCGTCCAGCTTCCAGTCGCCTGTGTGGAACACGCGGCCATAGGGGGTGTCGATCACCAGGGCATTGCCCTCGGCAATCGAGTGCGCCAGCGGCACATAGCGGATATCGAACGCACCGAGCGAAAGGCTGCCCTCGTTCTCGATCACGTTCAGCTCGACGCTGTTCTCGATCCCCGCTTCGACCAGCTTTTCATGCACGAGCCGCGCGGTGAACGGCGTGGCATAGAGCGGCACGCCCAGTTCCTGCGCGAAATAGGGCACCGCGCCGATGTGATCCTCGTGCGCGTGGGTCAGGACGATGCCGAGCAGGTCCTTCTTGCGTTCCTCGATGAAGTCCAGATCGGCAAACACCAGTTCCACGCCGGGATACCAGGGATCGGCAAACGTCATGCCAAGGTCGACCATCAGCCATTTGCCGTCACAGCCGTAGAGGTTGACGTTCATCCCGATCTCGCCCGAACCACCAAGGGCGAGAAACAACAATTCCTTACCGGGCTTCACTCTTGTGTCCTGTTCTGGGCGGCCCCCAGGGCGCGCTCTGCAAGCAAGGCCATGCCGTCCAACGTCAGGTCGGCGTCGACATGGTCGAAAATCTGCGTGTGGCGGTCAAACAAGACTGCCAGGCCGCCGGTTGCAATCACTTTGGCCGGTTGGCCGATTTCGGCGCGCATTCGCGCAATCAGGCCTTCCATCATCGCCACATAGCCCCAGAACACGCCGATGTGCATCTGGTCTTCAGTGTTGCGCCCTATCACGCTTTCGCCCTGGCGCGGAACGGAAATGGCAATGCGCGGCAACTTGGCCGCCGCACTGACCAGCGCGTCGAGCGACAAGTTGATGCCCGGAGCGATGATCCCGCCCCGATAGGTGCCGTCGACATCGACCCAATCGAACGTCGTGGCGGTGCCGAAATCGATGATGATCAGGTGTTCGCCGGGATAATGCGCATGGCCGGCAAGGACATTGAGCGCACGGTCCGCACCCAGCGAGCGCGGCTCGTCCACATCGGCGACAAAGCCCCACTCGGCCGGGCCCTGCCCTGCCACCACGGCTTCCAGCCCAAAGTACTTGTCGGCCAGAACTTCCAGGTTGTGAAGCGCGCGCGGCACAACCGTCGAAATCACGATCTGCCCCACCGAATTGCGGTCAAACCCCTGGATTTCCATCAGTTGCAACAGCCACACCGCATATTCGTCGGCCGTGCGGCGCGGGTCGGTCGCCACGCGCCAGCGTGCGCGGATCGTGCGATCCTCGAACAACGCAAACACGACGTTGGTATTGCCGACATCCACCGCCAGCAGCATTACGGTTCTCCCTGGGAGCCCGGCAACGCCGGCTCCCCCACCAGATCGACATCGCCCGCATGGATGGCAAGAAGTCGCCCGTCGGCAAGGCGCAACTGCGCCACGCCATCCGCATCGATGCCGGCAAATCCCCCTACCAGCAAGCCATGGTCCTTGTCGTTGACCGAAACCAGGGTGCCGCGTGGCACCGCTCGCTCTTCCCACGCCGCGCGCAAGGCGGGCCACTGTCCGGCGTGCCAGGTCGCCAGGCGCACCGCCCAGCGGGCCGCCAGTTCGCAGGCAAAATCATCGCGGCCGATCGGATGGCCAAGCCCGGCGAGCGACACCGTCTGCCGATCCGCCACATCGGGCGCCAAGGCAAGGTTGACGCCGATGCCGACGACCACGGTGTCCCCCACGCGCTCCAGCAGCACGCCGGCAAGCTTGGCCTGCTTTACCAGCAGGTCATTGGGCCATTTGAGATAAATATCCTGAAGGCCCGGCGCGCATGCCGCCACCGCATCCCACAATGCCAGCCCCGCAACCAGCGCCAGCGTTTGCGGCGCAGTTTCGTGCGGCGCCAGTTGCACCGCAGTCGATCCCATGAAATTGCCGAAGCCGTCGCTCCAGGTGCGCCCCGCGCGGCCGCGCCCGGCAGACTGGCGATCGGCTACCAGCCAGTGCCCTTCCAAAAGGCAATCCCCCCCACCAGCGCGCGCCACGAGTGCCGCGTTGGTGGAGGGGATTTCTTTGACGGTTTCGAGCAAGGGTGGCTCAGGCCACGTGGAACAGCGCGGCCGCCGCATTGCCGGCCAGCGTGTGCAACCAACCCGTCAGCAAATAGCCCAGCGGCGAGATGAACAGCGTGGCGACGACCAGCAGCACGGTGTGCGCCACATCGCTCTTGCCCGTCACCTTGTCGGTCGCTTCATCGAAATAGAGCACTTTCACCACCTTGAGGTAGTAGAACGCGCCGATCACCGAGGCAGCGATACCGATCGCGGCAAGTGCCAGCAGGTTGGCTTGCACCGCCGCCTGGAACACCACGAACTTGCCCCAGAACCCGAACAGCGGCGGAATGCCCGCCAGGCTGAACATCACCGCCGCAAGCGCAGCGGCAAGGCCCGGCCGCGTCTTCGACAGGCCAGCCATGTCGGAAATGGCTTCCACCGGAACACCATCGGCATCCTTGAGCATCAGCACGGCCACGAAACCCGCCACCGACATGGCGACATAGATCGCCAGGTAGATAAGCATGGCCGCCGCGCCCGGTTGATTCGCGCAAGCCAGGCCGATGAGCATGAAGCCGACGTTGTTGATCGACGAATAGGCCATCAGGCGCTTGATGTTGTTCTGGCCAATGGCGCCCAGCGCCCCGATCACGATCGAGAGCAGCGCGGCAAAGATAACGATCTGCTGCCAGGCGTGCGGCTGCGCACCAAACGCTTCCAGGCTCACGCGCATCAGCAGCGCCAGGGCCGCCACCTTGGGTGCCGTGGCGAAGAACGTCGTCACCGGCGTGGGTGCGCCTTCATAGACGTCTGGCGTCCACATGTGGAACGGCGCGGCGCTGATCTTGAAGGCAAGCCCGGCGAGCACGAAGACCACGCCGAACGTCGCACCGGTGCTCAACCCATGGGCAAGCGCATCATGAATGCCGATGAAGCTGGTGGTTCCGGTAAAGCCATAGGTCAGGCTGACGCCATAGAGCAGGATGCCCGAAGCCAGAGAGCCAAGCACGAAGTACTTGAGACCCGATTCCGCCGAACGCTCGTCGCTGCGCAGCATCGAGGCAAGCACATAGGAGGCAAGGCTGTTGAGTTCGAGACCGATGTAGAGCGCCAGCAGGTCTCCGGCCGAAACCATGATGCCCATGCCAAGCGCCGCGAACAGCACCAGCAGCGGGAATTCGGCCCGCATGCCGCGCACGCGATCAAAGAAGGCCGGCGCCACGATCAAGGTCACGCCCGCGCCGGCATAGATCAGCAGCTTGGCAAAGGCCGCAAAGGCATCGGCGCGGTATTGGCCGGAAAACGCCGTCACGTCTGGCCCCATGGCCGAACCGCACAGGGCCGGCGCGGCAATCAGCGCGCACACGGTCAGCACGGCAACCGAGAGGATGGAGATCAGGCGCGAAGCCTTGTCCCCGCCCCAGGCGGCAACCAGCAGGAGCACCAGGCCGGAAATGCTGAGCACTTCCTCGGCCAGGGTGATCTGGAGAGAGCGAAGCAGTTCCATCAGTGCGCCTCCCCGTGCGCGGCATCTTCATGGGCAGGTTGCGCCGCCCCGAGTTTCAGTTGCACGTCACCCTTGGGCTTGGCCGGAGCCAGGCGTGCTTCAAGCGTGGCGATATCCTTGCGCATCGGCGCGAGGAAGCTTTCGGGATAGACGCCCATCCACAGCACCACGGCGGCGAGCGGCACCATCATCGCCCATTCGCGCGTGTCGAGATCGAGCATCGCGGCCGCATCGGCGTTCTTCTGCTCGCCGAAAATCACGCGGCGGTAAAGGTAGAGCATGTAGGCGGCACCCAGGATGATCCCGGTGGTGCAGACCAGCGCAACCCAGCTGCTTTCGGCATAGACCCCCATCAGCGACAGGAATTCGCCCACGAACCCGCTGGTGCCCGGCAAGCCGATCGACGCCATCGTGAACACCAGCATGAACAGCGCATAGTACGGCATGTTGATCGCCAGGCCGCCATAACGCGTGATTTCGCGGGTATGCAGGCGGTCGTAGATCACGCCAACACCCAGGAACAGCGCGCCGGCGACAAGGCCGTGGCTGAGCATGATCAGCATCGAGCCTTCCAGGCCTTGCGTGTTGAAGGCGAACAGGCCGATCGTGACGATCGCCATGTGCGCGACCGACGAATAGGCGATCAGCTTCTTGATGTCCTGCTGGACCAGCGCGATCAGCGAGGTGATCACGACCGCGGCCATCGACAGGCCCCAGACCAGCGGCGCAAAGTGCGCCGAAGCTTCCGGGAACATCGGCAGCGAGAAGCGGATGAAGCCGTAACCGCCCATCTTGAGCAGCACGCCGGCCAGGATCACCGAACCGGCTGTCGGCGCCTGCACGTGGGCGTCGGGCAACCAGGTATGCACCGGCCACATCGGCATCTTCACCGCAAAGCTGGCGAAGAAGGCCAGCCACAACCAGGTCTGCGCCTTAACCGGGAAGTTGTACGCCATCAGCGTCGGGATGTCGCTGGTGCCGGCCACGTTGACCATCCAGAACATCGCGATGAGCATCAGCACGGAGCCGAGCAGCGTGTAGAGGAAGAACTTGTAGCTGGCGTAGATGCGATCCGCGCCGCCCCAGATGCCGATGATCAGGTACATCGGGATCAGGCCGGCTTCGAACATGATGTAGAACAGGAACAAGTCCTGCGCCGTGAACACGCCGATCATCAGCGTTTCCATCAGCAGGAAGGCGGCATAATATTCGCCGGCCCGCTTCTCGATCGATTTCCAGCTCGCGCCGATGCAGATCGGCATGAGGAACACGGTGAGCGCAATGAGCAACAGGGCGATGCCGTCGATGCCGAGCTTCCATTCGAAGCCCGAGAACAGCGCGGCGCGTTCCTGGAACTGCCACTGCACACCGCCCACGTCGTAATTTGCCCAGAGCACGACGCCCAGTGCAAAGTCGATCAGGGTTGCCACCAAGGCGATCAGGCGGGCCTGCTCGCGATTGGCCTTGAGGACCAGGCCGGCGCCGACCAGCGGCACCAGCATCAGGAGCGAAAGGATCGGAAAGCCGGTCATTGTGCGATCACCCAGCTGATCGCGCCGACGAGACCGACGAGCATGACCAGCGCATAGCTGTAGAGATATCCGGACTGGAGCTTGACCGCCCCGCGGCTGCCCTGCGCCACCAGCCAGGCAGCGCCGTTCGGGCCAAAGCGGTCGATGATCCCGATGTCACCCACCTTCCAGAACACGCGGCCGAGCCAGAGCGCGGGGCGCACGAAGATGGCGTGATAGAGTTCGTCGAAATACCACTTGTTGAGCAGGAAGCGATAGAGGAAGCCGAACTGGTCGACGAAGGCCGCCGGGAACGCCGGGTTCACGACATAGGCATAGGTCGCGATCAGGAAGCCGGTGGCCATCACGCCGAACGGCGCCCACTTCACCCAGGTCGGCACATGGTGCGCCGCATGGATCAGGTGCTCGCTATAGACCAGCGCGCCCTTCCAGAATTCACCCGTCCCTTCGCTGACGAAGGCATGGTTGAACACGAAGCCAGCCAGAACCGCACCCACCGACAGCACGATCAGCGGCAGCAGCATGACCAGCGGGCTTTCGTGCGGGTGATAACCCGCCGTGCCGTCGCTGTGTTCGCCATGATGGTGGTGATCGTGGCCATGGTCATGGTCATGCCCATGGGCACCATGGACGGCATGCTGGATATGCTCGGACTGCTCCCAGCGCGGCTTGCCGAAGAAGGTCAGGTAGACCAGGCGCCACGAATAGAAGCTGGTGAGCAGTGCGGCGAACACGCCCATGAAGAAGGCAAAATGCCCGAGTTCGGTGCCCTTGGCCCAGGCGCTCTCCAGGATCGCGTCCTTGGAATAGAACCCGGCAAAGCCGAACACATCCACCAGGCCGACCCCGGTAATCGCCAGCGTACCGGCCATCATCGCCCAGAAGGTGAACGGGATCTTCTTCCACAGGCCGCCATAGTAACGCATGTCCTGCTCGTGATGCATCGCATGGATGACCGAGCCGGCACCCAGGAACAGCAGCGCCTTGAAGAAGGCGTGGGTGAACAAGTGGAACATCGCCGCGCCATAGGCGCCGACGCCGGCCGCAAAGAACATGTAGCCCAGCTGCGAGCAGGTCGAATAGGCGATCACGCGCTTGATGTCGGTCTGCGTCGTGCCGACAGTGGCGGCAAAGAAGCAGGTCATCGCGCCGATGAAGGTGACGAAACCGGTGGCCGTGGGGCTCAGTTCGAACAGCGGCGACAGGCGGCAGACCATGAACACGCCGGCGGTCACCATCGTGGCCGCGTGGATCAGCGCCGAAACCGGGGTCGGGCCTTCCATGGCGTCAGGCAACCAGGTGTGCAGCCCGAGTTGGGCCGACTTGCCCATCGCGCCGATGAACAGCAGGATGCACAGCACGGTTGCCGTATCGAAGCGATGGCCAAGGAAGCCGATCGTCGATCCCGGCAGCACCGAAGGCGCGGCATGGAGGATCGCCGGGATCGACACCGTGCCGAACACCCAGAACACGCCGAAGATGCCGAGCATGAAGCCAAGGTCACCCACGCGATTGACCACGAAGGCCTTCATCGCGGCGGCATTGGCGCTGGGCTTGCGGAACCAGAAGCCGATGAGAAGGTACGAGGCAAGGCCCACGCCTTCCCAACCGAAGAACATCTGCACCAGATTGTCGGCCGTCACCAGCATGAGCATGGCAAAGGTGAACAACGACAGATAGGCGAAGAAGCGTGGCTGATCAGGCTCTTCGCTCATGTAGCCCCAGGAATAGAGGTGCACGAGGAACGAAACGCTGGTGATCACCACCAGCATCACGGCCGTGAGCGTATCGACCCGCAGCGCCCAGAGGAAATCGAGGTTGCCCGATTTCACCCATTGCAGCACCGGCGTGACGCTGGCCTCGGCATGGCCACCCAGGAACGACAGGAAGATCGGCCACGACAGCGCGCACGAAACGAACAGCGCGCCGGTGGTGATCACCTTGGCCGGGACCATGCCCAGCTTCTTGTTGCCAAGGCCGGCAACGATCGCTGCCAGAAGCGGCAGGAAGACGATGACGTTGATGAATGACATGGGTTCAGCCCTTCATCCGGTTGACGTCGTCAACGGCAATCGTGCCGCGGCCACGGAAGTAGATGACAAGAATGGCAAGCCCGATCGCCGCTTCGCCCGCTGCCACCGTGAGCACGAACATCGCGAAGATCTGGCCGACCAGATCGTGAAGGAAGACGCTGAAGGCGACCAGGTTGAGGTTCACCGACAGCAGGATCAGTTCGATCGCCATCAGCAGGATGATGACGTTCTTGCGATTGAGGAAAATCCCCAGCACGCCGAGCACGAACAGGATCGCGCTGACGATGACATAATGTTCGATGCCGATCATCAGAGCGTTACCCCCTTCCCGACTTCCGGTTGAAGATTGATCGTGGCTTCTTCCGGACGACGCGCGTTCTGGCGCGACACGTTCTGGCCGCGCACGCCGCCACGCTGGCGATGGGTCAGCACGATGGCGCCGATCATCGCTACAAGCAGGATGATGCCGGCCGTTTCGAACAGGAAGAGATAGCGCGAATAGAGCAGCGCCCCGATCGCCGCCGTATTGGACAGACCCGCCACCGGCGCGGTTGCCACATCGGGCGTGCCCAGCATCAGGCCGCCTGCCTTATAGGCGCCCACGCCCATGACCAGTTCGGCCAGGAGCACGAAAGCCAGCGCAAAGCCGAGCGGGAAGTTCTTGATGAAGCCCGCACGCAGTTCCGCAAAGTCGATGTCGAGCATCATGACGACGAACAGGAACAGCACCGCCACGGCGCCGACATAGACGATCACCAGCAGCATCGCGATGAATTCGGCGCCGATGAGGACCATCAGACCGGCCGCGTTGAAGAACGCCAGGATCAGCCACAGCACCGAATGAACCGGGTTGCGCGCGAGGATGGTCACCGCGCCCGAAAAGATCGTCAGCGTGGCAAAGAGATAAAAGGCAATTGCCTGGATCATGACGCGCGCCCCTTACCGGTACGGTGCATCGGCTTCAAGGTTCGCGGCCAGTGCCCGCTCCCACTTGTCCCCGTTGGCCAGCAGCTTGGCCTTGTCATAGAGCAGTTCTTCGCGCGTTTCGGTCGCGTATTCGAAGTTCGGCCCTTCGACGATGGCATCGACCGGGCACGCTTCCTGGCAAAAGCCACAGAAGATGCACTTGGTCATGTCGATATCATAGCGCGTGGTGCGGCGGCTGCCGTCCTCACGCGGCTGCGCTTCGATCGTGATCGCCTGCGCCGGGCACACGGCCTCGCACAGCTTGCACGCGATGCAGCGCTCCTCGCCGTTGGGATAACGGCGCAGGGCGTGTTCACCACGGAAACGCGGCGAGAGCGGGTTCTTCTCGAACGGGTAGTTCACGGTCGCCTTGGGCTTGACGAAATACTTAAGCGTCAGCCAGTGCGCTTTCACGAACTCCCAGAGGGTGAAGCTCTTGACGAGCTGTCCGACAGTCATGCGAAGTGTCCGGTAGCCATGAGGTAGCCGCTGACGAGGAACACGAACAGCAGCGAGACGGGCAGGAAGATCTTCCAGCCAAGGCGCATCAGCTGGTCATAACGGTAACGGGGCACCGTTGCCTTGACCCAGCCGAACACGAAGAAGCCGAAACCGATCTTGAGGAAGAGCCAGATCCAGCCGGGGATCAGGTAAAGGATCGCGAGTTCCACGGGCGGCAGGTAGCCACCCCAGAAAAGCGTGGCGTTGAGTGCGCACATCAGCAGCACGTTGCCATATTCGCCCAGCCAGAACAGCGCGAACGACATCGACGAATACTCGGTCTGGTACCCGGCGACGAGTTCGCTTTCCGCTTCGGTCATGTCGAACGGCGCACGCTGGGTTTCGGCCATGCTGGAGATGAGGAACATCACCCACATCGGGAACAGCAGCGGGCTGCACCAGAAACCATTGATGAAGCCAAGGCCAAAGCCATGCTGCGCCTTGACGATATCGTTCAGGTTGAACGAGTTGGCCCACAGCACCACGCAAACCAGAATGAAGCCGATCGAGACTTCGTAGCTGATCATCTGGGCCGAGGCGCGCATCGCCGAGAAGAACGGGTACTTCGAGTTCGAAGACCAGCCGGCAATGACGATGCCGTAAACCCCGAGCGACGAGATCGCGAGGATATAGAGCAGGCCGACGTTGATATTGGCGAGGATCGCACCCGAATTGAACGGAATCACCGCCCACGCCAGCAGCGTGACGGTGAAAGTGACGATCGGAGCCAGCAGGAACAGGCCCTTGTTCGCCGCTGAGGGGATGATGGTTTCCTGCAGGAAGACCTTGAGGCCATCGGCGAACGTCTGGAGAAGGCCGAAGGGCCCGACCACGTTGGGGCCACGGCGCAGTGCCATCGAGGCCCAGACCTTGCGGTCGACATAGATGCCAATCGCCACCGCCAGCATGACCGGCAGCGCGATCAGCAGGATGCCACAGATCGTGGAGATCGCCCAGGCCGTCCCGAAGGACAGGCCCAAAAAGGACTGAAAGAACGCCGTCATTCCGCGGCCTCCGCCTGAAGTTCACCGTGGAGCAGCTCTGCCGAACAACGCTGCAGCGTGGGGCTGGCCCGGCCAATGGCGTTGTTGAGATACGGATCCTTGATCGGATAGCCGATCGTGCCCGAACAATCGGCCGAAGCCGGGGCCGCCGGCAGCGCGCCATAATCGGCCAGCCCTTCCTGCCCAAGCGCGGGAACCTGCGCGATCATCGCGGCGCGAAGCTGCTCGAAGCTGTCGAAACCAACGTTGACGCCAAGGGCATCGGCCAGCGCCCGCAGGATCGTCCAGTCTTCGCGTGCTTCGCCCGGCGCAAACACGGCGCGTTCGGCAAACTGCACGCGGCCTTCGGTGTTGACGTAAGTGCCGTCCTTTTCGCTGAACGCGGCAGCCGGCAGGATCACGTCGGCGGCATGGGCCGCCTTGTCGCCGTGGTGGCCGATGTGCACGATCATGCTGTCGGCAAACTTCGTCCAGTCCACTTCGTCGGCACCGAGCGAGATCACCATCTTCGGCTTGGCCGCGACGAGATCAGCCAGGCCACCGGCCTGCGCATAGCCGAGCATCAGCCCACCCATGCGCGAAGCGGCCATGTGCAGCACATTGAAGCCGTTCCAGCCATCACGCACCAGGTTGAAGCGCTCGGCAAAAGCAAGGCCGGCTTCGAGCGCACCCTTGGCAAGACCGCCACCACCAATGATGATCGCAGGCTTGACCGCAGCGCCGAACACGTCGGTGACTTCGCCCGGAAGGTTAAACAGCAGGCCCGCGTCTTCGCCCAGGAACGTGGCGGGATAAGTCGTATCCCAGACCGGCCCGATCACGAAGACCTTGGCGCCGCGCTTGGCGGCCTTGCGCAGGCGCGCGTTGAGCAGCGGCGCTTCGTCGCGGATCTGGCTGCCGACGATCAGGATCGCATCGGCTTCCTCGATACCCGAAAACGTCGCGTTGAACGCAACGGCTGCCAAGTTGGACGTGGTATAGGCAAGCCCGGTCTGGCGCCCTTCCAGCAGCGTGGAACCCAGCGCACCGGCAAGCATCTTGGCCGCGAACATCGTTTCGCAATCGACCAGATCGCCGGCAACAACCGCCACCGACGAACCGGGATTGATCGAGCCCACGGCGGCCAGCGCTTCGGCCCAGGTCGCCGCCACCAGCTTGCCATCGCGGCGCAGCCACGGACGATCGAGGCGGCGGCGGGTCAACCCGTCGACCATGAAGCGGCCACGGTCGGCCAGCCATTCCTCGTTCACGTCATCGTTCACGCGCGGCAGGATACGCAGCACTTCGCGGCCACGGCTGTCGAGACGGATATTGGCGCCAACCGCATCGGAGACGTCGATCGACAGCGTCTTCTTCAGTTCCCACGGGCGCGCTTCAAACGCATAGGGCTTGCTGGTCAGCGCGCCGACCGGGCAGAGGTCGATCACGTTGGCCGAAAGCTCGTGCTTGGCGGCCTTTTCCAGATAAGTGCTGATCTGCATGGTCTCGCCGCGATAGAGCGCGCCGATCTCGTCCACGCCGGCGATCTCTTCCGAGAACCGCACGCAGCGGGTGCAGTGGATGCAACGCGTCATCGTCGTCTTGATGAGCGGGCCCATGTACTTCTCGGTCACGGCGCGCTTGTGCTCATGATAGCGCGAGCCGCCACGGCCATAGGCCACCGACTGGTCCTGTAGGTCGCATTCGCCACCCTGGTCGCAGATCGGGCAATCGAGCGGGTGGTTGATGAGGAGGAACTCCATCACCCCTTCGCGCGCCTTCTTGACCATTTCGCTGTCGGTGCGGATTTCCTGGCCTTCGGCCGCCGGAAGCGCGCACGAAGCCTGCGGCTTGGGCGGTCCGGGCTTCACTTCGACCAGGCACATGCGGCAATTGCCGGCAATGCTCAGCCGCTCGTGATAGCAGAAGCGGGGAATTTCCTTGCCGGCGAGTTCGCAGGCCTGGAGCACGGTGGCGCCGGCCGGAACGTCGAGTTCGACGCCGTCTACTTTGACCTTGGGCATTATTCTGCTGCCTCCCGAACGTCGGCGCGCGTGGCGATGCGACGTTCGATTTCGGGGCGGAAGTGGCGGATCAGGCCCTGGATCGGCCAAGCGGCCGCATCGCCCAGGGCGCAGATGGTGTGGCCTTCGACCTGCTTGGTCACGTTGAAGAGCATGTCGATCTCTTCCACGTCAGCATCGCCGGTGCGCAGCCGCTCCATCACGCGCCACATCCAGCCGGTGCCTTCGCGGCAGGGCGTGCACTGGCCGCAGCTCTCGTGCTTGTAGAAGTACGAAAGCCGGCTGATCGCGCGGACGATGTCGGTGGACTTGTCCATGACGATGACAGCCGCCGTGCCCAGGCCCGAGCCCAGCGCACGCAGCCCGTCGAAGTCCATCGGCGCGTCCATGATCTCGGCCGCAGGAACCAGCGGCACCGACGAACCGCCGGGGATCACCGCAAGCAGATTGTCCCACCCGCCGCGAATGCCGCCGCAGTGCTTTTCGATCAATTCGCGGAACGGGATCGACATCTCTTCCTCGACCACGCAGGGCTTGTCGACATGCCCGCTGATCTGGAACAGCTTGGTGCCCTTGTTGTTTTCCCGGCCGAAGCTGGAAAACCACGCCGCGCCACGGCGCAGGATGGTGGGGGCAACCGCGATGGATTCCACGTTGTTGACCGTGGTCGGGCAGCCATAGAGGCCCGCGCCTGCCGGGAACGGCGGCTTGAGGCGGGGCTGGCCCTTCTTGCCTTCGAGCGATTCGATCATCGCGGTCTCTTCGCCGCAGATGTAGGCGCCTGCGCCGCGATGGACGAAGACGTCGAAGTCATAGCCCGAACCGGCCGCGTTCTTGCCCAAGAGGCCCGCGTCATAGGCTTCGGCCACGGCGGCAAACAGCGTCTCGGCTTCGCGGATATATTCGCCGCGAATGTAGATGTAGGCCGCGCGTGCCCCCATCGCAAAGCCGGCAACCAGCGCGCCTTCGATCAGCTTGTGCGGATCGTGGCGGATGATTTCGCGGTCCTTGCACGAACCGGGTTCGGATTCGTCGGCGTTGATCACCAGGAAGCTGGGACGGCCATCCTTGGATTCCTTGGGCATGAACGACCACTTCATGCCGGTGGGGAAGCCCGCACCGCCACGGCCGCGCAGGCCGGAGTCCTTCATTTCCTGGATGATCGCATCACGGCCGCGCGCGATCAGGTCCTTGGTGTTGTCCCAATCGCCGCGCGCCTGGGCGGCGGCCAGGTTCCACGGCTGGTAGCCGTAGAGATTGGTGAAAATGCGATCCTTGTCGGCAAGGGCCATGGCTTACCACTCCCCTCGGTAATCGTGGTTTTCGGAAACCATCGCCATCAGCGAGGTCGGCCCGCCCAGCGGCTCCACCGTGTGGCGGCCCGGCTCTTGCGTGCCGGTCTTGGGCTGGCGCCCGGCGGCAAGTTCGTCGAGGATGTGCTCGATCCGCTCGGCCGTCAGGTCTTCGTAATTGTCGTCGTTGATCTGCACCATCGGCGCCGACGAACAGTTGCCCATGCATTCCACTTCGGTCAGCGTGAACAGGCCGTCTGCCGTCGTGTGGCCCTTCTTCATGCCCTTGGCCTTGCAGGCGGCCAGGATGTCGCCAGACCCGCGCAGCATGCACGGCGTGGTGCCGCAGACCTGCACATGGAAGCGGCCGACCGGCGCGATGTTGTACATCGTGTAGAACGTCGCGACTTCGAGCACGCGGATGATCGGCATGTCGAGCTGGGCGGCGACATATTCCATCACCGGCAGCGGCAGCCAGCCCTGCGTGTTCTCTTCCGCGCCCACCTGGCGCTGTGCCAGGTCGAGCAGCGGCATGACGGCCGAGCGCTGGCGACCGGCAGGATACCGGGCAACGATTTCCTGGGCCTTGGCCGCATTGTCCTGCGTCCAGGCAAAGTTGCCCCAGCGCGCGCGCAGCGCGGGGCTATCGGGTTCGGGATGACGATCGGCCATTAGCGAATGAACTCCACGCGGGCGCACTTGTCGCCTTCGAAGCTGTAGACGGCAATTACGTCAAACGGCTCGGAAGCGGCCGAGCGCCACACACGCTCGTGAAACACGACATAGTTGCCCAGCTCGTTTGCACCGATTACTTCGGCGCGATTTTCCGGAAACTCGGCAAACATCTTCTTGAGGCCCTCGCGGGTGCCTTCCTTGCCTTCGCGCACCACAGCCCCGCGATAGCCCGCTTCGCAGGCATCCTCGGTCATGTAGCCGACATAGGTATCGGCATCCTGCGCGTTGTAGGCCGCTATCATGGCCGTGGCGATATCGGTCAACCCTGCCATGTCAAAAGCCTCCACGACGCCGGCGGGCAAGGCCGAACCACACGCTCTGGCCAAAGTGGAACAGCTCGAAACCGCCCACGGCGCTGGCCAGCATGGCCAGGCTTTCGGGCGGCTTGCCGGTCACCATGAGGGCAACGAACCAAGCTGCGGTCAGGACAAGGCCGGTAAGGCAAGCCAGGATCGAGACCTGGTCGATCTGTGCACGGCTCAACGGTCGCACTCCCCGAAAACCACGTCGATCGCGCCAAGAATGGCGGTCGCGTCGGGCAGCATGTGCCCCTTGGACATGAAATCCATCGCCTGGAGATGCGAGAACGCCGTCGGGCGGATCTTGCAGCGATAGGGCTTGTTGCTGCCGTCGGAGACGAGGTAGACCCCGAATTCGCCCTTGGGGCTTTCGGTGGCGACATAGACTTCGCCGGCCGGCACGTGGAACCCTTCGGTGTAGAGCTTGAAGTGATGGATCAGGCTTTCCATCGAGCTCTTCATCTCGCCGCGCTTGGGCGGGCCAACCTTGCGGTCGGCGGTCATGATCGGGCCTTCGGGCATCTGCGCCAGGCACTGCTTCATGATCCGGGCGGACTGGCGCACTTCTTCCACGCGCACCATCATGCGGTCATAGCAGTCGCCGCGCGTGCCCACCGGAATGTCGAATTCCATGCGGTCATAGACATCGTAGGGCTGCGCCTTGCGCAAGTCCCACGGAATGCCCGAGCCACGGATCATCGGGCCGGAAAAGCCCCAGCGCACCGCATCGTCCTTGCTCACCACGGCGATATCGACGTTGCGCTGCTTGAAGATGCGGTTGTCGACCACAAGGCTCATGGCATCGTCGAACAGCTGCGGCAGGCGCGTGTCGAGCCAGTCGGCCATGTCGGTCAGCAGCTTGAGCGGCACATCCTGGTGAACGCCGCCGGGGCGGAACCAGGCCGAGTGCATGCGCGCGCCCGAAGCGCGCTCGAAGAAACCGAGGCAATCCTCGCGGATTTCGAACAACCACAGGTTCGGCGTCATCGCGCCCACGTCCATGACGTGCGAGCCGATGTTGAGCATGTGGTTGCAGATGCGGGTCAGCTCGGCAAACAACACGCGCAGATATTGCGCGCGCAGCGGCACTTCGATGTTGAGCAGCTTTTCCACTGCCAGCACATACGAGTGCTCCATCGCCAACGGCGAGCAGTAGTCCAGGCGGTCGAAGTACGGGAGCGCCTGGAGGTAGGTCTTGTGCTCGATCAGCTTTTCCGTGCCGCGATGCAGCAGGCCGACATGCGGATCGATCCGCTCGATGATTTCGCCGTCAAGCTCCATCACCATGCGCAGCACGCCGTGCGCGGCCGGGTGCTGCGGGCCGAAGTTGATCGTGTAGTTGGTGATGACCTCGTCGCCGGTCGTGGGCGACTCTTCGAGCGAAAAGCTCATGCGCCGTCTCCCGTGGTCTTGGTCGCTTCCTTGTTGGCACTGGCCCCCGCGCCGGTATGCTTGGGCGTGGGCGTGTCCTTGGGCGTGGCGACGGGCGCGGGCGCAGCGGCCTGGGCGGCCTTTTCATCGCCGGGCAACACGTAGTCCGCGCCTTCCCACGGGCTCATGAAATCGAACTGGCGCAAGTCCTGCGCCAGGCGCACGGGTTCGTAGACCACGCGCTGGTCCTCTTCGGAATAGCGCAGCTCGACATAGCCCGTCAGCGGGAAGTCCTTGCGGAACGGATGCCCCTGGAAGCCATAGTCGGTCAGGATGCGGCGCAAGTCCGGATTGCCGGCAAACAGCACGCCGTACATGTCGTAGACCTCGCGCTCCAGCCAGCCGGCCACGGGCCACAGCGTGGTCACGGTCGGCACCGGGGTCGCCTCGTCGGTGCGGACCTTCACGATCAGGCGATGGTTGCGCGTCAACGAGAGGAGGCAATAGACCACCTCGAAGCGATCGAGCCGCTGGGGATAGTCCGCCCCGGCGATTTCCATCAGCTGCTGGTATTCATGCTCGTCACGCAAGGTGCGCAGCACGGATTCGATGGAATCGCGGGCCACCAGCAGCACGACTTCGCCATGCTCTTCCTTGGCTTCGATTACGAGATCGCCCAGCGCGACGGCCAGCGTGTCCTTCACTCCATCGAACGGAGCATAGCGCGGAGCGGAATGCAGAATGGCCATGTGCCCTACCCCCTCAACGCTCGAGCGTGCCGACGCGGCGGATCTTCCGCTGCAGCTGCATCACGCCATAGAGCAGCGCTTCGGCAGTGGGCGGGCATCCGGGCACGTAGATATCGACAGGCACGATGCGATCACAGCCGCGCACCACCGAGTAGCTGTAGTGGTAATAGCCACCGCCATTGGCGCACGAACCCATCGAGATCACATACTTGGGGTCCGACATCTGGTCGTAGACCTTGCGCAGCGCCGGGGCCATCTTGTTGCACAGCGTGCCGGCCACGATCATCACGTCCGACTGGCGCGGCGAAGCGCGCGGGGCAACGCCGAAGCGCTCCATGTCATAGCGCGGCATGTTGACGTGGATCATTTCCACCGCGCAGCACGCCAGGCCAAAGGTCATCCACCAGAGCGAGCCGGTGCGCGCCCACTGGAACAGGTCCTCGGTCGAGGTGACGAGAAAGCCCTTGTCCGAAACTTCGGCATTGAGGCTTTCGAAAAAGGCCTGGTCGGGCGCCGTGATGGGCGAACCGGCAACAGGCAGCGAAACAGCAGGGGTGGTAGCCATGTCGTTCATTCCCAATCCAGCGCGCCCTTTTTCCAGGCATAGATGAAGCCCAGCACCAGTTCGGCGAGGAAGACCATCATGGTCCCCCAACCGGCCCAACCGGTCTGCTTGAGGCTCACCGCCCAGGGAAACAGGAACGCCGCTTCCAGGTCGAAGATGATGAACAGGATCGCCACCAGATAGAACCGCACGTCGAACTGGCTGCGCGGGTCTTCAAAGGCGGGGAAGCCGCACTCGTATTCGGCCAGCTTGTCTGCCGTGGGTTTGTGCGTGCCCGTCAAGCGGGCCACCCCCATGGGCAGGAACACGAAAGCCGTGGAGAGCGCGAGCGCGATCCCAAGGAAGATCAGGATCGGCAGATATTGGATGAGGTCGACCAAGGGGCTGACTCGCGATGAAATGCACTTGGCACGGGGCACTAGTCCTGCCTTGGCGCATGTGCAAGTGGGGTGCAGTGCAATAAAGGGGGTTGACCGCGCCCATTTGGCCACGTCTGTGATGATACCAAGGCATAATCGCCCCGTTTTCGCCCGGAAACGGTGATTTCCCTACCATTCGGGGTGCATCGGAGCGACCCCGTTGCGCGATATGCACAGACGATTGCGTGTTGCACAAGCGTCCCTGTCCCCGCTCACCCCAGCAGGAACACCGGCCAGGCCGCCAGCGCCATGAAGGTGCCGAGCGGCAGGACGCTGCCGGCGCCCACCTGCCCGCCGCGCATGGCCATGATTGCCGCCACGCCCAAGCCCAGCAACGCGGCAACCAGCATGACCATGACCACGCCCTGTGGCCCCACCCATATGCCGATTGCCCCCAGCAGCAGCGGGTCCCCGCCGCCCATCCCCTCGCGCCCGCGCAGGCGACGGTAGCCCAGCGCGACCAGCGCCAGCATGCCATAGCCCAGCGCCGCGCCGAGCGCGGCCGAGACCAGCCAGCCATCCCGCATCGCCGCCAAGGCCAGACCAGTTGCCGCAACCAGCGCGGTGAGCCGCCATGGCAACCACAGGCACCGTGCATCGAGCAGCGCCAGAAGCAGCAGTTGCCAGCCAAGCGCCATCGCTGCCAGTTCGAGCCCGGACGGCGCAAGCCAGGCAAGCCCGCCCACCAGCGCGCCGCCTGCCTCGGCGAGAAGTTGCCCTGAGCCGATGCGCCCTCCGCAATCGGGGCAGCGGCCGCGCAGCGCCAGCCACGAAACCAGCGGCACGAGATGCCATGGCCGCACCCGCCGCCCGCAATGATCACAGGCCGAAGCGCCGCCAGCGATCGATCGCCCCGCGGGCAGCCGTACAGCCACTGTACCAAAGAATGAGCCGACAATCGCGCCCACGATGGCGGTGAAACCCGCAGCCAGGCCACCCATCGCGTCAAGTATCGGCATTTGCGCGGAAAATTCCAAGTGGTGCCCCCCGGCATCGCGGCATCGACACACAAGACCGTGCCCGCTCGATCTTGCTGCAACGCGTCATCAAGCGGCAACGAGCCTCGTGCGTCAATTGCATTCGCCCCGTCCGGCCTCTACATCAGCGCCGCACCGACAACATGCTGCCACCCGCGCCATTGCCGTGGCGGCTGCTTAGCACAGGAAGGATCTGTTACCATGGCCCAGTTCTCTGCCGGCGACCCGATCGTGATCCTCAGCTATGCCCGCACCCCGATGGGCAGCATGCAAGGTGCGCTGGCCGATGTTTCGGCAACGGAACTCGGCGCCACCGCAGTCAAGGCGGCAGTGGAACGGGCCGGCGTGGATGGCGCCGATGTCGAGCGCGTCTACATGGGCTGCGTGCTTCCCGCCGGCCTGGGCCAGGCCCCTGCCCGCCAGGCCGCCATCAAGGCCGGCCTGCCCAAGTCTGCCCAGGCCACCACGGTCAACAAGGTCTGCGGTTCCGGCATGCAGACGGTGATCATGGCGGCAGAGGCGCTGGCGGCCGGCAGCATCGATCTTGCCATTGCCGGCGGCATGGAATCGATGACCAATGCGCCCTATCTGCTCAAGAAGCATCGCTCGGGCGCGCGCATCGGCCATGACACGGCTTACGACCACATGTTCCTTGATGGACTGGAAGACGCCTATGACGCGGGCCGCGCCATGGGCACCTTTGCGCAGGACACGGCCGATGGCTATGGCCTGACGCGGCAGGGCCAGGACGAATACACCATCGAATCGTTGCGCCGCGCCAAGGCCGCGATCGAGGAAGGCGCCTTCGTCGAGGAAATCGCACCGGTAACGGTCAAGTCGCGCAGCGGTGAAACCGTGGTCGATACCGACGAGGCACCCGGCAAGGCCCGCCCTGACAAGATCCCTGCGCTCAAGCCCGCCTTTGCCAAGGATGGCACAATCACGGCGGCAACATCCTCGTCGATTTCAGACGGTGCAGCCGCTCTTGCGCTGACCCGGCAGAGCGTGGCCGATGCCAAGGGCCTCAAGCCGGTGGCGCGCATCGTGGCCCTGGCCGCCCATGCCCAGGAGCCCAAGGATTTCACCACGGCTCCGGTCGGCGCGATCACCAAGGTGCTGGAAAAGGCCGGCTGGTCGATCGACGATGTCGAGTTGTTCGAAGTGAACGAAGCCTTTGCCTGCGTTGCCATGTTCGCCATGCACGACCTGGGCATCCCGCACGCCAAGATCAACGTTCACGGCGGCGCCACCGCCCTGGGCCACCCGATTGGCGCATCGGGCGCGCGCATCATCACCACGCTGCTGGCCGCGCTCAAGCGGCACGG
>Ga0207681_10000543_pt1 | contig 25987 bp, 33 predicted proteins | sample KBSS53metaG_FD_184324 | JGI IMG/M metagenome (GOLD analysis project Ga0207681, IMG submission 184324) | Switchgrass rhizosphere microbial communities from Kellogg Biological Station, Michigan, USA - KBS S5-3 metaG (SPAdes) (version 2) | ecosystem: Host-associated > Plants > Roots > Rhizosphere... | reverse complement strand
CCAGTCGGGCAGCCACTATTCGACGATGCAGGCGCTCGAGCAGTACATGCCGCGCGAGGACATCAAGCTCTCGTTCGCCGACGGCATCCTGTTCGGCCGCATGGAGAAGCTGATCGACCGCCAGGTACCCGCCGCCGCGGTGTTCAGCGGCCCGTACTACTTCCTCGAGCAGCTCGGCTTCCGCAAGGTGATCGACACCACCTTCATGATCGCCTCGATGCTCACCGGCGATCCCGATCCGGAAGACGTGCGCAAATATTTCCGTGCGCTGCGCCGCGCGCAGCGCGACATCGACCTGCGCCCGGAGCTGTACACGCACTACTACCGCAAGGAGTTTCCGGCGCGCTTCCACGGCGAGATCGACACCCGCCGCTGGGGGCCGGGCGAGCGCATCGTGTTCGAGCCCTACACGCGCGAGGTGTTCGAGCAGTCGTTCAAGTGGATCGCCGAGCGCGAAATCTTCGATCCCGCGAAGATGGGCGCCGGGCGCTACGAAGAGGCTTGTGTTTCCCTGACCTGACTCAGTGCAGGGTGCGGACGAAGGTCCGCCCGCGCAGCACGTCTTTTGCTGCCGGACGCTCGAACATGAAATCCAGCAGCGCGACCGCGATCTCGTTGTAGATCTGCTCGCACTGGTCGGCGTTCAGGTAGGGATACACGCCGATATCGCTCACCACCAGCTCGCGCTCGAGCGCGATCGCGCGCAACTCCTCGGGCAGCGAGGAGGAATCCTGCACCGTGAAGCCGAAAAGCTGCGGGCAGCGCTCGAAGATCGTGCCGATGCGCGTCGCGAGGTCCTCTTCGATCGGGCCGAGGTCGGCGTTCAGGGTTCCGAGCTGAGCGGGTTTCATGTTTCCGAGTACCGCAAGGAACGGACCCGCCGTTATGCTGTCGGGGGTGAACGACAGTAATCCGCCGCGCTCCCCGAATCGATAGATGCGGCGCATCTTCTACGGCTGGTACATGGTCGGCGCGGCGGTCGGCCTGCAGTTCCTGCAGGCCGGGCTGATGAGCCAGGCGTTCGGCGCCTACCTCGCGGTGCTCACCGAAGAGCAGAACTGGAGCAAGACCGCGCTCTCGGGCGCAGCGGCGCTGCAGCAGATGGAAGTCGCGATCCTCGGCCCGGTGCTGGGCTGGCTGCTCGACCGCTTCGGGCCGAAGATCTTCGTGCGCATGGGCGTGGTGGTGTTCGGCACGGGACTCTGTCTTCTTTCCCAAACCCAAACCCTGCCGCAGTTCTACGGCGCGTTCATCGTCATCGCGCTCGGCACCAGCCTGTCCGGCTTTTTCCCGCTCAACGTGGCGCTGATCCACTGGTTCGAGCGCAAGCGCGCGCGGGCGCTGTCGGCGATGTCGATCGGCCTCGCCTTCGGCGGCATCATGGTGCCGCTGGTCGCGCAGTCGCTCACCAGCTTCGGCTGGCGCACCACCGCCCTCGCGAGCGGCATCCTCGCCATCTGCGTCGGGCTGCCGCTCGCCATGATGATCCGCAACCGCCCGGCCGAGCATGGAGAAGTGCCCGACGGTATCGCCGACGCACCCTCCCCCAAGGATGACGCGCGCTCAAAAGCAGAATCGACTCGGGACTTCACTGCCCGCGAGGCGCTGCGCACCCCCGCCTTCTGGCTGATCTCGCTCGGCCACGGCTTCGCGCTGCTCGTGGTGCACGCGGTTGCGGTGCACGCGATCACCCATCTCAAGGAAGACCTCGGCTACTCGATCGGGCAGGCATCGCTGGTGATCAGCCTGGTGACGATCTCGCAGATGGCCGGGGTGGGCCTCGGCTGGCTGATCGGCGATCGCTGGGAGAAGCGCTACATCGCGGCGGCTTGCATGCTGGCGCACGCACTCGGGCTGCTACTCCTCACGTATGCAGTGTCGTTACCGATGGTGATCGCATTCGCCGTGCTGCACGGTTCGGCATGGGGCTTGCGCGGGCCGTTCATGCAGGCGATCCGCGCCGACTACTTCGGGCGTAGCGCGATCGGCATGATCCTCGGGCTGTCGTTCATGATCATCGTCATCGGCCAGGTGGGCGGGCCGATCGTGCCGGGGATCTTCGCCGACATCACCGGCAACTATCGCCTGGGATTCACCATCCTCGCGGTACTGGCGGGACTCGGCTCGATGTTCTTCGTGCTGGCGAAGAAACCGAAGCTGCCCGTTTAGAAAAAAACCAGCGCGCGCGCTTCGATGCTCTGGCGCGGCGGCGCGCCGGGCGGGGTGGCCGGATCGTCGAACGAGGTATGCGGCGTGAAGCGCGCGCGGCCGTCCTTCTCCGAATCGAACACCTTGAACACCAGCGCCTCGTCGCGCCGCATGCGCGGGAAGTAGACCCAGCGGTGGCGCGGGTTGTACTTGAGGCGGTAGGTCTGCCCCACGCGGTTCGGATAGCGCCGCTCGGCGACCAGCAGGTCCCCGGGCTCGACGCTCTTCGCGTCCGCGATCGCGAGCGGGTTGGACTCGATCGGCTGGTTGATCGCGCGCCAGACCTGGACGATCGCGAAGCGGCTTTTCAACAGGGTCTCGGCTTCCTCGCCCATCAGCTCGCGCACGCGATTCGGTCCCGACCATTCCGTGTAGTCGTTGTGCGCCGAGAGCACCGGCTCGCGCAGCAGCCTGGCCTCGCGCTCGGCTTCGTCTCCCGAGCGCAACGTGTGGTCGAAGACATGGGCCCGCTTCGCGCCGGAAACGGTTCTCATCAAGAGGGAAACTTCGGGGTAGTAAACGCGCTTCAACTCTTCCGGGTCGAGAAAATCCTTGACCGCGGTCTTGTGCTCCACGAACGTGAAGCCGTTTTCATCCAGGGAGAATTTCCCCGACCGGCCGTCGCGCACCTCCATGGGGTGCAATTCCTGCGTGCCGGAGCTCTTGCGGCGGATGTTGTTCGGGCCGAAGGTCTCGTTGACCAGCTTCTCGCCCGTGTCCACGGTGTAGGGGATGCTTGCTTGCACCCCCGGGAGTTTAGTGGAGCGCGCGGCTGAAAGTGCGCCCCGGCAGCAGGCGCTTTGTGTCGGGACGCGCCGCCACCGCTGCGGTAATGGCACGCACGATGTCGTCATAGACCTCGTCGTATTGCCGCTTGCCCAGGCGCGGCGACAGGCCGATCTCGAAAATGAAGAATTCGCCGATCAGCGTGGTCGGATCGAGGTTGTCCGGCAGCCCGGACCGGTCGCGTACCGTGAAGCGCCACAACTCGGGGCGCTGGCCGAAGAGGCGCGCGACGCGCCCTTCGAGCTCCGCTTCGGCGGAGTCCATTTCTTGTATCCCTCCCGCCGCAAATATACTTCGCTGGTGGAGCACGGCAATGACTTTCTTTTCGTGGCCAGCCTCTATTTCGCAGCCGCGGTGCTGGCGGTCATGGTCTCGCACCGCCTTGGCCTGGGCTCGGTGGCGGGCTACCTGCTGGCGGGCATCGCCATCGGCCCATGGGGCTTCCAGCTGGTCGAGACCGGGGACCAGATCCGCGCCTTTGCCGAGCTGGGCGTGGTGTTCCTGCTGTTCGTGATCGGCCTCGAGCTCGAGCCGAAGCGGCTGTGGAACATGCGCACGCAGCTCCTCGGCCTCGGCCTGGCGCAGGTGCTCGGCTCGATCGCCGCCATCACGCTCGCGGGCTGGGCGCTCGGCTTCGACCTGCGCATCGCGCTGATCGCGGGCATGGCGCTGTCGCTCTCCTCCACCGCGCTCGCGCTCGCCCCGCTGACCGAGCGCGGGGCGCTCGCGACCAAGGGCGGCCAGGGCACCTTCGCGGTGCTGCTGTTCCAGGACATCGCGGTGATCCCGATGCTCGCGGTGCTGCCGCTGCTGGGCTCGGGCCAGGGCGGCGCCGAACTCTCCTGGCAGAAGGTGGCGTTCGCGCTCGCGGTGATCATCGTCACCCTCGGCGGCGGCCGGCTGCTGGCGCGGCCGGTGTTCCGGCACATCGCGCGCACGCGGCTGCGCGAGATCTTCACCGCGTTCGCGCTGCTGCTGGTGCTGATCACCGCGCTCGCCTTCGAGCACGCCGGCATGTCGATGGCGCTCGGCGCGTTCCTCGGCGGCGTGCTGCTCGCCGAGTCGGAATACCGCCACGAGATCGAGGCCGCGGTCGAGCCGTTCAAGGGGCTGCTGCTCGGCCTGTTCTTCATCGCCGTGGGCCTGAGCGCCGATTTCTCGCTGCTGATCGCGCGGCCGTGGACGGTGTTCGGCCTGATCGGCGGGCTGTTCCTGATCAAGGGCGTCGTGCTCTGGCTGATCGCGCGCCGCGCCGGCTTCGCGCGCGCCGAGCGGCCGCTCTTCATCCTGCTGCTGGCGCAGGGCGGGGAGTTCGCCTTCGTGCTGCTCGGCCTCGCCGCGGGCCAGGGCGGCATCAGCGCCGACGTGGCGCAGGCGATCACCCTCGCAGTCGCGATCTCGATGCTGCTCACGCCCTTCCTGCTGGCGCTGCACGACCACCTCGCGCCGCGCTTTTTCCCCGCGGCCCGCGAGGAACGCGCGGCCGACGTGCCGCAAGCCAACAAGGTGATCGTCGCCGGCCTCGGCCGCGTCGGACAGGTGGTGGCGCGCATGCTGCACGCGAGCGGCCACGAGCCCACGGTGCTCGACGACGACCCCGACCACGTCGAACAGTCGCGCAAGTTCGGCTTCCGCGTGTTCTACGGCGATGCCACGCGCCTGGACCTGCTGCACGCCGCGGGGGCGGACACGGCGGACTTCCTCATCATCACGCTCGATGACGCGGAGGCGATCAAGCGCCTCGCGCAGATCGCGCGCGCGCACTTCCCGCAGCTGCGCGTCATCGCGCGCGCGCGTGACATGCGTCACATGTTCGCGTTGCGCGACCTCGGGGTGGAGTTCATCGAGCGCGAAACCTGGCTCTCCGCCCTCAAGCTGGGCGAGATCGCGGTGGCGCAGGTCGGCGCCGACCCCGAGAAGGCGCGGCGCACCGCGGAAACATTCGCCGAGCACGACGTCGACGTGGTGGCCAAGCTCTACCAAGTACACAAGGAAAGCCCCGACGCGCACGTCATCGTTTCGAACGAACTGCGCGACCAGCTCGCTCGCACGCTGAGCGAGGATGAGCGTAGGATGGCGGTTATCAAACCGGAAAGATCATGAGCGCACCCGCCCCCAGCAACGCGCCGGCGAAGCCGTCGGCAGGACACGATCCCCAGAAGGCCTACATCGATCTCGCCGAGCGCATCTTCGTGCTGCTCTCGAGCCGGGTTTACGGCACGCTCGCGGGCTCGGACCAGAAGAAGCCCGATCCCAAGGCGCTCGCCGCCTTCAGCTTCAAGCTCGCCGACGCGTTCGAGCAGGCGACCAGGGAAACCGACCGCATGAAGGCGTCGATCGAGGCCGCCAACAAGGCCGCGGTCAAGCTCGACGAAGTCGACCTGTCGAGCGTGTTCCAGTCCACCAAGAAATAATCACCCGCCAACCAGAGGCCCGCGGCATGGCACTGCCCTCGCTGGAACGCAAGCAGTACAAGCTCGGCAAGTACGACATCGTGGCGCAGCCCCTGCTCGGCTCGGCGCACATGCTGCGCTATACGGTGATGCTGAACGGCAAGCGCATCGGCGCGCTGATGAGCGTGCCGAACGAGTCCGACTGCCGTTTCATGGAAGCGCCGCCGCCGGTGCCGCCGCTGCGCATCTTCGCGCTCACCAACCGGCCCGGCCGCCCGAAGAAGGGCACCACGCCACCGTCGCGCGTCGAGGAGCTGTAGGCCTGTTCCGCCGTAGAGACTTTCTGAAAGCGGCGGCGCTGGCGTGGCCCGCGAGCGCGTTGCCGCAAGTTCCCGGCAAGAAGGACAAGCCGCCGCCCGGCATCCTGGTCAACGACGTCCACTCGCAGCTCAACTCGGCGCGCGTGTGGCGCATAGTGCAGCCCGATTCGCTCGACGGCATCCGCAACGCGATCAAGGCGGCGCAGAAGGAAGAGCACGCGATCGCGATCTGCGGCGCGCGCCACGCCATGGGCGGGCAGCAGTTCCTCGGCGACGGGATGCTGATCGACATGCGGCGCATGGCGAAGGTCATCTCGCTCGACGCGGAGAAGGGCCACCTCGAGGTCGAGGCCGGCGTGCAGTGGCCGCAGATCCTGCAATACCTCGTCAACACGCAAAAAGGCCGCGAGCGCCAGTGGACCTTCGCGCAGAAGCAGACCGGCGCCGACAAGCTCACCATCGGCGGCTGCCTCGCCGCCAACGTGCACGGCCGCGGCCTGAAGATGCCGCCGTTCATCGGCGACGTCGAGTCGTTCCGGCTGCTCACCGCCAAGGGCGACCTGATCGAGTGCAGCCGCAACGACAACGCCGAGCTGTTCCGCCTGGTGATCGGCGGCTACGGCCTGTTCGGCGTGGTCACCACGGTGACGCTGCGCCTGGTCGAGCGGCGCAAGGTCGAGCGCGTGGTCGAAGTGCGCTCGGTCGACGGCCTGCCGAAGGCATTCGCCGAGCGCATCCGCGACGGCTACCTGTACGGCGACTTCCAGTACGCGATCGACGAGACCTCGGGCGACTTCCTGAGCCGCGGCGTGTTCTCCTGCTACCGCCCGGTCGACGCCGCAACGCCGGTGCCGCCGAACCAGCGCGAGCTGCGCGAGGCCGACTGGACCGAGCTGCTGCACTACGCGCACAACGCGAAGGGCGAGGCGTTCCGGCGCTACGCCAGCTTCTACCTGCAGACCAACGGCCAGATCTACTGGGCGGACGATGCCCAGATGAGCATCTATCCCGAGGGCTACCACAAGGCGCTCGACCAGCGCCTCGGCTCGCAGGTCAAGGCGACCGAGGCGATCACCGAGATCTACTGCGAGCGCGACGCGCTCGAGCGCTTCATGGCGGACGTGCGCGACTACGCGCGGCGCGACAAGGTCGAGATCATCTACGGCACCGTGCGCCTGATCGAGCAGGACCGCGAGAGCTTCATGCCGTGGGCGCGCAAGTCCTACGCCTGCGTGATCTTCAACGTGCACATCGAGCACACCACCAGCGGCCTGATCAAGGCGGGCGACGTGTTCCGCCGCCTGATCGACATCGGCCTCAAGCACGGCGGCAGCTACTACCCCACGTACAACCGCTACGGCCTGCGCCGCCAGGTCGACGCCTGCTTCCCGCAGATGCCGGAGTTCCTCAAGCTCAAGCTCAAGTACGACCCGCAGAAGCTGTTCCAGAGCGAGTGGTACCGCCACTACGAGCGCATGTACGAAAAGAAGTAGCCTGCTGCTGTGGGCCCTCCTGGGCCTGTTCGTGCTCAGGGTCTTGGGCCAGATGCTGGTCGCTTTCCTCGATGTGGACTTCTTGCCGCCGATGGAAGCCTGGTACTCGGGGTTGATGCCATATGAGTATCTGCTCCCTTCCCAGATTCTCCTCATCGTGGTCATGACCAAGATCTGCCTCGACTTCACGCGGCAGCAAGGCTTCTTCTATCGACCGCGGCGTGTTTTCGCCCACGAGTGGCTCTGGTTCGGTTACGTCTACCTCGCGGCGATGATCGCGCGCGCCATCTTCCTCTGGGACCACCCGATCCCGATCGTCTTCCACTGGGTGCTCGCGGCGTTCGTCATCACGGTCGGGCTCTCGCATCGCCGCAGACGCGCCAAATGAACGAGCCGACCACAGTCATCACGGACTACCTGCTGGGCGCGGTGGCCGCGTGGGCTTCGGTACAGCTTTTCAGGCACCAGCAAAGATCCAGGCGCTACTGGGCCCTCGCCTTCGCCGCGCTCGCCGCGGGCGCATTTCTCGGCGGCACCTGGCACGGCTTCGTGCGCAGCGAACTGCTGTGGAAGGCCACGGTGCTCAGCGTCGGCGTCGCGAGCTTCGGCATGGTCGCCGGATCCGCGCTCGCGGTTACGCAGGGAAGACTGTTGCTCATCCTCGCGACGCTCAAGCTTGCGGCTTACACCGCCTGGATTCTGTTGCACGACGAGTTCATCTACGTGGTGCTCGATACCGGCGTCGCGCTGGCCGTGGTTGCGGCGCTGCATCTCTGGAAATGGAGCGGTCCGATCCTCGCAGGCGTGGCGCTGTCGGTGGTCGCCGGGCTGGTGCAGGCGAGCGGCTTCACGCTGCACGAGCATTTCAACCACAACGACCTGTATCACCTGATCCAGATCGCGGGCGTCGTCTTGCTATATCACGGCGCGAAACGGCTCCAGAGCTCGTAGGCAAGGACGGCCGGCATCGACAGCGCGGCGACCAGCGCGACCCAGAACACGACCTTCGGCTCGGGCGCACGGCCCTGCAGGTGCAGCACCACGTGGCCGACCGCTGCGCCCCAGACCGCGACCGGAATCGCGGCCACCGCCGCGACCAGCGGAACGAAAACGAAGCCAAAGGCGGCGGTGGAGCTCGAGTCTGCCAAAATCATCACGGTTGCGACCACGAACATGGTCAGCGCGGCCGAAATACCGCTCCACAGGGCCCAACGCGCTTCGGGACGTTCCAGCCAGCGTTGCATAATTCGGTTTTAGCAGAAGGGAGAATCCAATGCGTCTTGCCGTGATGTTCCTCGCGCTCGTGCTGGCGGCGTGCGCCAAGCCGGTCACCAAGGAAGAGGTCGCCGGGCTCGACTACGGCCCGAAGCCGACGCGCTACCAGGAGGAGGTGAAGAGCTACCTCGCGGTGCGCCTCACCGATCCGAAGAACGCGATCATCGACATCCGCACCGAGCCGGCGCAGATGTACCAGCGCAAGGTGGCGTTCCGCGACATGCACTATGGCTGGGCGGTGTGCGTGTGGGTGAACGACAAGAACAGCTCGGGCAACTTCGCCGGCTTCTACCCGATGACGTTCTTCTTCCGCAACGAGAAGATCGTGCACGTCAACAGCGGTCCCGACGATTTCGGCGTCGGCGCGCAGTACGCGCGCAGCCAGTGCGAGCAGCTCGGCGCGCCGTTCAAGCAATGATCTACGACCCGGCGGTCGCGCTCGACTTCTTCAAGTCCGCGGGCAAGCCCACGGACGTGAAGAAGACCCAGGTCATCTTCGCCGAGAAGGAGACCAACCGCCTGTTCCAGCGCAGCAAGATCTATTTCGTGCTCGACGGCGAGGTCAGCCTGGTGGCGGGCAAGGAGCTGCTGGGCAGCGTGAAGAAGGGCGAGATCTTCGGCGAGATGGCGGCGCTCACGCATGCGCCGCGCAGCGCCACCGCGGTGGCGCAGACCGACAGCACGCTGATCGCGCTCGACGACGAGGAGCTCGACCGCGCGCTCGAGAACACGCCCGGCTTCGCGCTCATGATGATGAGCATGCTGGTCGCCCGGCTGCGCGACACCATCGCGAAGCTTATCGCCGCGGGCAAGCTCAGCCAGGAGGCCAAAGTGAAGGAATCCGCCGTCTTCAGCCGCAAGCAGGTTGAGGACCTGGTACGCGGCCTGGCGAACGACCCGCCGATCTATTACCAGCAGGGCCGGCAAATCATCAGCGTGGGCTCGAAGGCGGTGCTGATGTACGCCGTGGTGAAGGGCCGCGTGGCGGTGTCGATCGACGGGCGCGTGGTCGAGCGTCTCGGCCCGGGCGGCGCGTTCGGCGAGGCCGCGCTGGTGGATCCGTCGCCGCGCCTCGCCACCGCGGTGGCCGAGACCGACTGCGAGCTGCAGCCGATCCCGCGCGCGGCGTTCCTTACGCTGGTGAAGGTGAGCCCGCAGTTCGCGAGACAGGTGCTGGCGTCGCTCGCTCAGCGACTCGGGGTTTTGACCGAACGCCTGAAATAGCTACGGTGTGCCGATAAAGTCGCGCTTGCCCAGCTCAACCCCGTTGGCGCGCAGGATGTTGTAGGCCGTGGTGCAGTGGAAGTAGAAGTTCGGGTAGGCATGCCCCATCAGGTACTGCAACCCGCTGAACTTCATGTCGCCCGCGCGCATCTTCAGCACGACTTCGCGCTCCTCCGAGCCGTCGATCTTCGCCGCCGGCACCGAGTCGATGAAATCGAGCGTGCGGGCGATGCGCGCCTTCAGCTCCGGGATGGTCTTTTCGGTGTCTTCGTGTTTCGGGATTTCGACGCCCGCGAGACGCGCGACCGCGCCCTTCGCCGTGTCGCAGGCAATCTGCACCTGGCGCGCGAGCGGAAACATGTCGGCGATCAGGCGCAGGCCGCCGGGCACCGACGCATCGATCTTCTTCGCCTCGGACCAGGCCTGCGTCTTGTCCAGGATGGCCGACAGGTTGCGAAGCGCGTTCGCGAAGCGCGGCGCGCTCGCCTGATACATCGAGATTTTCATTCGCCTTCCCTGCAATGAGTGGGAAGGCGAATTTTACGATTACTCGATGAAGCTGCGCCTCGAGGTCGCCGCCAGGGTCACCAGGGCGCCCACCAGGATGCCGACGCCGAACCCTACGCCGATCGAGCTCCAGGGATTGGCCCGCACCACCTGATCGGTGTATTCGCACGCTTCGCCCGCGCGCTGCTTGACGGTGGCGAAGGTTTCATTCAAGCGCTCGCGCGCGTTCTGGAAGGCTTCTTCCTGCTGCCCCGGCATTTCCTGCACGTTGCTCGGGATTTGTTCGGTGTGCATCGGCTCCATGGTTGCCCCTTTCGGCTGTGGTTCGACTGCGAAATGAGCCGAAAGGAGCAAGCCGCGTGCCGGGCTAGTGGAACACCCTCGCCAGCGTGCGGCCGCGCAGCACCTCGGCGGCTTCGGGCCGCTCTTCCAAGAGCTCGCATAGCGCTTCCGAGATTTCGTCGAGCAGCTCGGTCGCTTCCATGCCGTGCAGCGCCGGGTGGCAGGAGACGTTGGAGAACGACAGGTCTTCGCGCACCGAGAAGCCGCACAGCGCCGGATGGCGCCGGAACAGCCCTTCCACAACATTGCTGACTTCAACGTAGAGAGCACTCATTTTTTGCACCCCCGTCTGCGTGTTGTTAGCCGACCACGTAAAGATGCACCGGTGTGTTGACCGCGGGGAGGGAGGAATACCTGCCCTGACAGGGCATTACGACCGCTGCCGGCACACATCACGGTGCTGCAGTGCGAAAGGTCACGACATAGCGTATAACCGAAGCATCTCCATGCAGCGCCCCAAGCAGGTCTTCCGCGGAAGCCAGAGCTATGAATGGACGCGCGAGCGCGTCGAGCGTTTGCGCAAGCCCGAGATCGAGCAGCTGCGCGACAACGCCGGCAAGCTCGGCGCGAGCGACGTGGTGGGGCTGTGCGACGAAGCGCTGCGCACGCTCCCCAAGGGCGGCGCGCGCGGCGCCAAGGGCACGCGCCAGCCGAAGCGGCCGCGGCGCCTGATCTCGCGCCTGCGCGCGTTCGAAGCGCGCGGCGTGTTCCTGCAGGACGGACGCTCGAGCTGGGGCGGCGTGCGCAAGTCCGACGGCGCGGTGGTGCTCGCCCTCTGGGCCGACGCCATCGAGTCGGGCGACGGCAGCTGCAGCTACCTGCTGTGGGCGCCCAATGTCGGCGGCTCGCGCCCGTGGTCGGACAAGGCCGGGGGCCAGGAGCGCCTCGAGCACTGCAAGCTCGCGCTGAGCGCGAGCGTGGTCGAAGCGCTGCTGGTCTACGGCGAGCGCCTCGAAGGCCACATTCCCGAGGAGCGCACGCGCAGCGTGCACGGCGTCGATCCCGAAACCGTAGTCACGCTCAAGGTCGAGCGCCGCGGCGAGGAGTACTGGGCCGTGTGGGGCAGAAGGCGCGCCTGAAGCAATTCAAGGTCGGGAAGTACGACATCCGGGCGCAGCCCGCCGCGGGCTCGGCGCACATGCTGCGCTACACCGTGATGCTCGACGGCAAGCGCCTCGGCGCGCTGCTCAGCATGCCGACCGAATCCGACTGCCGGTTCCTCGAATCCCCGCCCAAGGTGCCGCCGCTCAAGATCTTCCAGGTCACCTTCCGCCCGGGCCGGCCGAAGAAGGGCACGCGCCGGCCGGATGAGAACGGCGAGGAAGGCCCGCGCATTCCCTGGACGATCAAGAACCAGCGGTACTGACCGTCCTATACTGGGGAGATGAAAGCCTCCCCGGTTGACCCGGAAGGCACCCGCCTTCCGATCAAGCTCGACAGCACTTCCAACGGCGAATACGTGCCGGTGCCACTCGCGCCGGCCAACGTGGCGGCCAACAGGCTGGCACACGAGGCCGCTTCGGTGAACGCGAAGAAGCTCGGCCTCAGCCGTAGAAAATTCCTGGTCTCGTCCTGCGGCGCCGCGAGCACCCTGCTTGCTTTCAATCATGCGCACGGAACCGCTGGCGGGTTCTATGACCTGCAGCGCGAGGCGGCATTCGACGAGCAACTGGCGCGCGTGCAGACCGGGCCGGCGAAGGGCGAGCTGGTGTTCGACGTGCAAGGACATTTCGTGGATACGCCCAAGGGAAACGCGAAGGGCCCCGACGTGTTCATCAAGGATGTGTTCATGGACAGCGACACCGACCTGATGGTGCTGTCCTTCGTGCCTTCCACTCGCGACTCCGAGCCGGTGACGATCCAGGCGGCCGACGCGGTGCGGCGCATCGTCGACAAGCTCGAGGGAACGCACCGCCTGCTGCTGCACGGGCGCGTCAATCCCAACCAGGGCGGCGACCTCGAGGGCATGGACGAGCTCGCGCAGAAGTGGGGCGTGAGCGCGTGGAAGACGTATACCCAGTACGGCCCCGGCGGCAAGGGCTACTTCCTGTCCGACGAGGTCGGATTGCGCTTCATCGAGAAGGCGCGTGCCCTCGGCGTGAAGGTGATCTGCGTGCACAAGGGGCTGCCGTTCGGCCGGCAGTCGTACCAGCACAGCCAGTGCAGCGACATCGGCGTGGTGGCGAAGCGCTTCCCGGACGTGAAATTCCTGATCTACCACTCGGGCTACGTCACCAGCGTGAAAGAGGGACCGTACGGCAAGGACGACGGCATCGACACGCTGATTTCTTCGCTGCAGAAGAACCAGGTCAAGCCGAACAGCAACGTCTACGCCGAGCTCGGCTCGACCTGGCGCCACCTGATGCGCGATCCCGAGCAGGCGGCGCATGCGCTCGGCAAGCTGCTGCTGCACGTCGGCGAGGACAACGTGCTCTGGGGCACCGATTCCATCTGGTACGGCTCGCCGCAGGACCAGATCGTCGCGTTCCGCGCTTTCCAGATCTCGAAAGAATTCCGAGAGCGCTTCGGCTACCCGGAGATCACGCCCGCGCTGCGCGCGAAGGTGTTCGGCCTGAACGGCGCGCTGGTCTACGGCATCAGCGCGGCCGAGATCAAGAAGGTCGTGGCGCGCGACACGGTCTCGCGGCAGAAGCTCGAGTACGCGGCGAATCCGGAGCCGCACTTCCTGACCTACGGGCCGAAGACGCGGCGCGAGTTCCTCAGCCTGCCGAAGCTCTAGCCGTCGCGCCCGCCCCAGGGCACGATGAAGCCGCTATAGACGGCGCTCGGCAGGTAGAAGATCGTCCACCATACGACGAGCCCGGCTACCGGGTGCAACGCGCCGCCGAAGCTGGCAAACGACCAGACCGGCACGCCGACGAGCAGGCACAGCGCGGCGAGCAGGCCCGCCGCGGGCACATAAAGCATGGTCGTCACGATGGTCGCCATCCCCAGGACTTCCAGGAGATAGGCGCGCAGGGCTTTGCGGATGACCGATGCTATCGCATCGGCCGCGCGCGTAGTGAACCGCCTGTCGTACCCTCTCTACAGGGGTGCTGCGCTACTCTCCGCAAAATGTCGAAGCGTGATTCACGCGCCGAAAGCGACCTGCGCGCGAGCGAGATTCTCGAGAGCATGACCGAGGGCTTCTTCGCGGTGGATCGGGAATGGCGCTTCACTTACGTCAACCGCGCCGCGCACGAGATCCTCGAGCGCGAGCCACGGGATCTGCTCGGCAAGAACGTGTGGGCGGAATATCCCGGTTTGCTCGGCACCGAGTTCGAGCGCGCCTACCGCCAGGCAATGGCGGAGCGCAAGCAGGTCCGCGTCGCGGCGTACTACCCCGAGGACGAGCGCTGGTACGAAGTGAAGGTCTACCCGCAGCCCGACGGCATCGCGATCTATTTCCGCAACGTCACCGAAGAGAAGCGTGCCGAGCAGGAGCGCAGCCGGCTGATCGTCGAGTCCGAGCGGCAGCGCCGCATGTACGAGGCCGCGCTCTCGAACACGCCCGATTTCGTCTACATCTTCGACCCGCAGCACCGCTTCACCTATGTCAACGAGGCGCTGCTGCGCATGTGGGGCAAGACGCGCGCAGAGGCGATCGGCCGCACCTGCCTCGAGCTCGGCTACGAGCCCTGGCACGCCGAGATGCACAACCGCGAGATCGACCAGGTGGTCGCCACGCGCCGGCCGATCCGCGGCGAGGTGCCGTTCACCGGCACCGACGGGCGGCGCATCTACGACTACATCTTCGTGCCGGTGTTCGGCCCCGGCGACGAGGTGGTGGCGGTCGCCGGCACCACGCGCGACGTCACCGAGCGCAAGCAGAACGAGCAGTCGATCCGCGAGCAGGCCGAGAAGCTGCGCGACGCCGACCGCGCCAAGGACGAGTTCATCGCTACCCTGTCGCACGAGCTGCGCAACCCGCTCGCGCCGCTGCTCAACTCGCTGCAGCTGCTGCGCCTCACCGGCGTCGAAGACCCGACGGTGACGCGCGTGCAGGAGATGATGGAGCGCCAGGTGCACCACCTGATGCGCCTGGTCGACGACCTGCTGGAGATGGCGCGCATCAGCCGCGGCACCCTCAACCTGCGCCGCGAGCGCGTCGAGCTCGCCTCGGTGGTGCGCAACGCGGTGGAAACCTGCCAGCCGCTGATCCAGGCCGCCGACCATCGGCTCGCGCTCGCGCTGCCGCCGGAGCCGATCTGGCTCGAAGGCGATGCGGTGCGCCTGGCGCAGATCCTCGCCAACCTGCTCAACAACGCCGCCAAGTACACGCCCGACGGCGGGTGCATCTGGCTGAGCGCGCTGCGCGTGGACGAGCGCGAGGTGGCGATCTCGGTGCGCGACGACGGCGCCGGCATCCCGCCCGAGCAGCTGCCGCGCATGTTCGAGATGTTCAGCCGCGGCGAGCGTCCGGGCGCGCGCGGCCAGGGCGGGCTCGGCATCGGGCTGGCGCTCGCGCGGCGCCTTGCCGAGATGCACGGCGGCACCCTCATCGGCCGCAGCGAAGGCCTCGGCCGGGGCGCCGAGTTCATCCTGCGCGTGCCGCTCGCGGCCGACCAGACGAACAAGCCGGCGGCCGGCATGCGCACGCCGGAGCGCGTGGGCCCGACGCGCATCCTGGTGGTCGACGACAATGCCGACGCGGCCGAGAGCCTCGGCCTGCTGCTGCGCTTTCTCGGCGCCGACGTGCTGGTCGCACACGACGGGAACGAAGCGCTCGAGGAGTTCGGCGACTACGACCCGGCGGTCGTGCTGCTCGACATCGGCATGCCCGGCATGGACGGCTACGAGGTCGCGCGCCACATCCGCACGCGCTTTCCCGAGCGCAAGCCGGCGCTGGTCGCGCTCACCGGCTGGGGCCAGGAGAACGACCGCCAGAGGGCGCGCGAGGCGGGCTTCGACCAGCACATGATCAAGCCGGCCGAGCTCACCGCACTGCAGAAGCTGCTCGCTACCCTCCAGAGCTCGGCTGCATCATCTTCGCCGCGCGCTTCCTGAGCTCGGCCATCGGCACGTCCTCGGTGTGCGTGGCGAGGTGCCAGACGTGGCCGAACGGGTCCTCCACCGTGCCCATGCGATCGCCGTAGAACTGGTCCTCCACTTTGCGCAGTAGCTTGGCGCCCGCCTTGACCGCGCGCGCGGTGAGCGCGTCGCAATCCTTGACGTAAAGGTGGATGGTCACCGTGGTGCCGCCGCGCGACACCGGGCTGAGGAAATTCATCGCCGCGTACTCGCCGGTCAGCATGATGCGCGAGTCGCCGATTTCGACCTCGGCATGCCCCACTTTGCCGTCCGGGCCGGGCATGCGCACCTTCTCCTTCGCGCCGAACGCCTTCTTGTAGAACTCGATCGCCGCCGCGCCGTCGCCGCACGCGAGGTAGGGCGTTACGGTGTGGTAGCCGGCGGGTATCGGCTTGACGGCCTTTTTCCTGCTCCTGGCTTTCTTCATGCCATCTCCTTTCGTCGCGGTATGCTAGCCCGATGCCTGTGACAAAACTTCGCGCCGTCGGGTGCGTGCTGCTCGCGCTGGTGGCGAGCTGCACGAAATACTGGGACCCGGCGCAGGCGGAAGCGAATATCGTCTCCGCAGGCAATTTCAAAGCCGGCTCCGGCGAGGTCACCCAGGTGGGCGTGCTGCCCGGCAAGGGTTGCCGCCTTTATCTGCGCATGGACGTCACCGGCACCCAGTCGGTCGACATCGACAAGTGCAACTTCATGCAGGGCGAGTTCGTCGACCTCACCAACGACGGCCGGGTGGTGCGCCTGAGCGGAACCAGCCTGAACGAAGCGTTGGGCAACGCCAAGCCCTAGCGCATGGCGTAGTAGGTCGGCGAGTAGCCGCTTTTTCCTATGCTGGGGCGGAATGCCCGTCGAGCGTTTTCCTCATGGCAGCGGCGCCCTGCTCCATCATCGCGCCGATCGGCTGCGCCATCGCGTCGGGCAGCAGGTCCGCGACCCACACGACGAGCGAGCCCGTGCCCCGCGCGCTCACCGTGAACGACGCGTTGTGGTGCTGCAGCTGCTCGCTGCGTGCCGAGTAAACGATGCGTCGCGCGCGATCATCCAGGTCGACGATCACCTCGCGCGCGACCAGGCCGTTGACGAAGGTGACGATGCGGTCCTTGCCGTCCATGCGGCAATCGGTGACGAAGCCCCTGGCGAGCCGCGTATGCACCGCACCGATGTCCTTGAACGCCGCCCATACCGTATCCGGGGAAGCGGCGAGGTCGAATTCCTTGCGGATGGAAGCCATGCGCGCAGCTTAGCCGGGCGCTGCGCAAACCACTTGGACAATCTTGCTGCGGGTGGCCCAGGACAAGGGCGCGCACGGGGAGTTTGTGTTGCGGAAGCTTGTGCGCCCCTTGGCCCGGAGACTGCAAGGTAGCCGCCGGGAATGGCAGCCGCGGGGCGAAGTTATGACTTTGCGCTGAAGCTCAGCGCGCGCGCCGGTTGCACTCGTTGAGGTCGGCTTGCAGGCGGATCTCCTCCTCGCGCCGCGCCGCCTGCTGCGCCGCATCGAGCGTGCCGCTGCCGAAGCGCCGCTCGATCTCGGCGGCACGGCCGCTGGTCCTCGCCTTGCAGTCGTCCGCCGGCGGCTTCCCGCCCGCGGCCTTGGCGTCTTCCTGGCATTTCTTCGCGCGTTGCGTCGCGGCGTCGGTCAGCGCCTCGGCGCCGCGCGCGGCGCGCTGCTTGGCCGCGTCGCTGCCGACGTTCTGCTTCGCCTTGGCGTCGCGCTCGATCGCCGTGACCTCGGCGTTGTAGGCTTGCATGCACGCGTCGGGCGTCTGGGCGGCGGCGCCGCCGGCGAGTCCGACAAGGACGAGCAGCGCTATCCTGATTCCCATGACCATCAAGCTGAATCATACGATTGTTCATTCCAGGGACCCGCGCGCCGCCGCCGACTGGTTCGCGGCCGTGTTCGGCCTGCCCAAGCCGAAGCCGTTCGGGCCGTTCCTCGACGTCGAGGTTGGCAACGAAGTGACGCTCGCGTTCCTGAGCGCGGGCGAGATGGAAATCCAGATCCAGCACTACGCCTTCCTGGTGAGCGAGCCGGAGTTCGACCAGATCTTCGGCCGGGTGAAGGAACGCAAGGTGAAGTACTGGGCCGATCCGGCGATGAGCCAGGAAGGAAAGATCAACCACCACTTCGGCGGCCGCGGCGTCTACTTCCAGGACCCGAGCGGCCACTTGCTCGAGATCATCACCCGGCCTTACGGCGACTGGCCCGGCTAGGCTGCAGCCCGCTCCGGATCCTGGGCGGCCAGGTATTCCTCGTAGCCGCCGCGATAGTCGACGAACGTCTTATCCGACTTCAGCTCGATGACCCGCGTAGCGAGCGAGGAAACGAACTCGCGGTCGTGCGACACGAACACCAGCGTGCCGCTGTACTTGTCGAGCGCGGTGTTGAGCGACTCGATCGATTCCATGTCGAGGTGGTTGGTCGGCTCGTCGAGCAGCATCGCGTTCGGCATGCCGAGCACCAGGCGCCCGATCATCATGCGCTGCCCCTCGCCGCCGGAGATGACTTTGAGGGATTTCTTCTGCTCGTCGCCCGAAAATAGCAGCTGGCCGAGCGTCGCGCGCACGATCTGGTCGTCCTGCCCGTCACGGCGCCAGCGGCTCAGCCACTCGGCGAGCGCTTCCTCGAACCCAAGCTCGGTCGACGCGTCCTGCGGCCAATAGCCGACGCGCGCCTTCTCCGCCCATTTCGCCTTGAGCAGGTTCTGCAGCAGCGTGGTCTTGCCGGCGCCGTTGGGCCCGACGATGGCGATCTTCTCGCCCGCCTCGACCGAAAGGTCGAGCTTGCCGTAGAACAGTCCCTTCGCTTCGACCGCGAGGCGGTGCAGCTTCTCTTTCGCATCGACCTGAAACCTGATGAACGGGTACTGCCGGCTGGAGGGCTTCACGTCCTCCACCTTGAGCTTCTCGATCTGCTTCATGCGCGAGGTCGCCTGGCGCGCCTTCGCCTTGTGCGCGCGGAAGCGGCGCACGAACTCCTCCAGGTCGGCGATGCGGTCCTTCGCCTTGGCGTTGTCCTTCTGCAGCTGCGCCTTGGCGAGCGTGGACGCTTCCATGTAGTCGTCGTAGTTGCCGGCGTAGACGCGGATCTCGCCGTAGTCCACGTCCGCCATGTGCGTGCACACGCTCGAGAGGAAATGCCGGTCGTGCGAGATGATCACCATGGTGCTGGTGCGGCGGTTGAGCACGTCCTCGAGCCAGCGGATGCTGTTGATGTCGAGGTTGTTGGTCGGCTCGTCCAGCAGCAGGATGTCCGGGTCGCCGAACAGCGCCTGCGCCAGCAGCACGCGCAGCTTCCAGCCGGGCGCTACCGCGCTCATCGGACCGTTGTGCTGCCCGGTGGGCACGCCCAGACCGAGCAGGAGCTCGCCCGCGCGCGCTTCCGAGGTGTAGCCGCCGTACTCCGCGTACCTGGCCTCGAGCTCCGCTGCATGCAGGAACTCCTTCTCCCCGGCCTCGGGGTTGGCGTAGATCGCGTCGCGCTCGCGCATCGCCGCCCACATCTCGGCGTGGCCCATCAGCACCACGTCGAGCACGCGCTCGTTCTCGTAGGCGAACTGGTCCTGGCGCAGCCGGCCGACGCGCTCGTGCGCGTCGATCGCCACCGAGCCGGCGCTCGGCTCGAGCTCGCCGGCGAGGATCTTCATGAACGTCGACTTGCCGCAGCCGTTGGCGCCGATCAGGCCGTAGCGGTTGCCGCCGCCGAACTTGACGGCGACGTTCTGAAACAGGGGCTTGGCCCCGAACTGCATGGCGATGCCGGAGGCGACGATCAATCGATGCTTTCCAGAAAAAGAAAAAGCCGGCCGAAGCCGGCTTCTGATGCAGTTACGACCCTTACAGCGGCTTGATGTTCGCCGCGGCCGGACCCTTCTGGCCCTGCGTCACGTCGAAGGAGACCTTCTGGCCGTCCTTCAGCGACTTGAAGCCGGTGCCCTGGATCGAGCTGTGATGGGCGAACAGATCCTTGCCGCCGTCATCCGGCGTAATGAATCCGAAACCCTTGGAGTCGTTGAACCACTTCACGGTACCTGTAGCCATTTTCAATTCACTCTTCAAAAAATGTACTGCTTGCGCGCGGCTGACCGAGCTGCGCTGCGGGCACGATGGTCAAGAAGGAATTGACTGCCACTAGGAGCCGCTTGTGGCGGCGTAGGAGGTAGATCACTCACTGTGCTTGAATCCTGCGGGCCGCACTGTACCACGAATCTCCCCGCCTGTCGGGTTTTCCCTCACGCTCGCGAAAGCACCATCCCGGGGCGCGCCCCGGTGGGCTTGCCGTCGCGCCAGACCACCTCGCCGTTCACCACCACGGTCTCGATGCCCTTCGCCGGCTGGATCGGCCTGGCGAAGGTGGCGGCCTCGTCGACCTCCTTCTCCCCGAACAGCACCACGTCGGCGGCAAAACCCTCCTTCAGCACGCCGCGCCCCGCCAAACCGAAGGTCTTCGCGGTGAGCCCGGTCATCTTGTGCACCGCGGTTTCCAGCGGAAACAGGTTCAGGCCGCGCGAGTAATGCCCGAGCACCCTCGGGAAGCTGCCCCATAGCCGCGGGTGCGGCGCGGCGTCGTGCGGCAGGCCATCGGAGCCGATCATGGTGCTAGCGAAGCTCAGGATGCGTTGTACATCCTTCTCGTCCATCGAGAAGTAAATCGCGCCGGCGGGCAGCAGCTCTTCGACCGACAGCTTGAATTTCGTCCTGATGTCGGCGAGGTCCATTCCCGCCACCTCGGGGTGCGGCTTCGACCAGGTGACCAGCACCTTGCTCGCGTTCGCCACGCGGCTCGCCGAGAGGATGGTCGAGGAGGCGTGGTACGGATAGCAGTCGAGGCCGATCTTCTGCGAGCGCATCGCCTTCTCGATGAACGGCAACGTCTCCTTCGAGCGGCCGTGGTTCGCCTTGCCCGCCACCTTGTGGTGCGAGATCACCACCGGGATATCGAGCTCGCGCCCGACGCGGAAGCTCTCCTCGAGCGAATCGAGGATGTGCTCGCCCTCGTCGCGCATGTGGGTGCAGTAGATGCCGTTGCGCTTCGACAGCGGCCGGCAGATCTCGATCACTTCCTCGCAGGGCGCGGCGCGCGCCGGCTCGTAATACAGCCCGGTCGATACGCCGATGGCACCCGCCGCCATCGCTTCGTCCACCATCCCCTGCATCCTGGCCATTTCCGGCTTGCTGGCGGGGCGGTCTACGTCGTCCATCGTCTGCACGCGCAGCATGGAGTGGCCGACGAGCAGCGCGCAATTGGTGGCCGCGGGTTTGGCTTTCAACGCTTCGACGTATTGCTTGAATGTCTTGAAGCGAAACCAGCCGCCGGCGTCATCGAGCAAGTCGAGCGGCACCGCGACCGGCGCCTTCATGCCGTTCGGCGCCGGCGCAAGCGAGATGCCGCAGTTCCCCGCCACCACGGTAGTGACGCCCTGGCTCACCTTCGGCGCCATGTCGGGCGACGAGAGCATCAGTCGGTCGTCGTGCGTGTGCGCGTCGATGAAGCCGGGCGCGGCGATCTTGCCCGACGCGTCGATCTCCGTTTTTCCCTTCTCCTGGATTTTCCCGACCCGGGAGATCTTCCCCCCGGAAACCCCGATGTCGGCTTTGAAGCGACGCGCGCGCGTGCCGTCGATGACGGTGGCATTGCGGATGATCAAATCGAGAGCCATTACGTGGACCCCAAAGAAAAATGGGGACGTACCCCATTTTTCTCATTTGAGAATCGAGTGCTCTTGGGAAAAATGGGGTACGTCCCCATTATTGTCAGTCGACCTTCGCTCCGGACTTCTTCACCACCTCCGCCCATTTCGGCGTTTCCTTGCGCACCAGCTCCAGGAACGCCTCGGGGCCGGCGCCGTCGGGCTCGGTGTCGAGCTGGCGGTAGCGCTCCACCACGGCAGGCGCTGCGAGCGCCTTGCGAATCTCATCTGTCAGTCTGGAAACAATCTCCTTCGGCAGCTTGGCCGGCCCGATTACTCCGCCCCACGAATTGGTCTCGTAGCCCGGCACCGCCTCGGCGATCGTCGGCAGGTCGAGGAATTGCGCGGCGCGCTTCGGCGACGACACGCCCAGGCCACGAACGCGCCCGGCCTTCACGTGCGGGCCGATCGAGGGAACGTTGTCGAACATCACCTGAATGGTGCCGCCCATCAGGTCGTTGATCGCCTGCGGGCTGCCCTTGTAGGGGACGTGGACGATGTCGGTCCCGGTCATGAACTTGAACAGCTCCCCGCCCAGGTGCCCGGTGGTGCCGTTTCCGGAGGAGCCGTTGCTGAGCTTGCCGGGATTCTTCTTCGCGTACGCGACCAGCTCCTGCACCGAGCGCACCGGCAGGTCGTTGCTCACCGCGAGCATGTTGAACACCTGCACGCAGTTGGAAATCAGCGTGAGGTCCTTCTCCACGTCGTAGGGCAGCTTGGGAAGCAGCGCGCGATTGATCGCGAGCGACACGATGTTGCCGTAGCCGAGCGTATAGCCGTCGGGCGCGGCCTTCACCACGTCCATCGTCGCCGGCACGAATGACGCGCCGGGCTTGTTCTCGATCACGAACGGCGTGTTCATCTGGGTGGAGAGCTGCTGCGCGAGGACGCGCATCAGCACATCGACCGAGCCGCCGGCAGCCGAGCCGAGGATCAGGCGGATGGGTTTCTCGGGATAGGCGGCCTGCGCGCTCCAGGAGAACGCCAGCAATGCAATGAGCAGACGAATGCGCATGGCTACCGCACCGAGAACGGCGAGCCGTAGGGCCGGCCGAACGGCACGCCGGCCAGCACCGCCGTCACCGGCTTGATGTACGCCTTGCCCGAGCGCTTGTTGTTGCGCGTGTCGACGAACTCGACCGGCCCCTGCACCAGCTCGACCAGCGTGGCGTCGCCGGGCGCGCCGACCTGCAGCGAGCCGAGCATCGGCATGCGGTTGATGATGCGCGCCGGCGTGGCGCTCGCCATCTGCACCACCTGCTCGAGCGTGAAGCCGAGCGCCATGAATTTGCTCATCACCCACGTGAGGTAGGGCATGCCGGGCGAGTTGCCGGAGAACACGTGGATGTCGGAGGAGATGGTGTCCGGCCCCGCGCCCTGCTGGATCGCCGGCTCGGCGATGGTGAAGTCGAAGCTGCCGCCGCCGTGGCCGATGTCGAAGATCACGCCGCGCTTTTTCGCCGACAGCGCGGCCGGCAGGAGCTTGCCGTCCTGCACGATGTTGGTGAAGGCGCCCTTGAGGTTCGGCGCGCCCGAGTAGCAGTGCGTGAGGATGTCGCCGGGACGCAGCAGGTCGAGGATCTCGGACATGAGCTGCGGCGTCGCCACGCCGCCGATGTGGCACATCACCTTCGCGCCGCCGCCCGCGATCTCGCACGCGCGGACCGCGCGCTTGAGCGGCTCGACGCCGGCCTGCGCGATCACGTTCTCGGAGGTGCGCACCTTCACGCCGAGCGCGATGTCGGCGTTCTCGCCCACGGTGCGGCCGGCGGATTCGGCCTGCGCGAAGCCGAGGTGGTAGAGCTCGGGCTCGGGGAAGCCGGACAACCCGATGTTGGCGATGTTGACGAACGCGTACAGCCGGCTGCGCGTCGCCGCCATCACGTAGCGGCGGAAGGCGGCGAAGTTGTTCGCGCCAGCGTCGCCCGCCGACACCAGCGTGGTAGTGCCCTGGAACGGGATCAGCTCGTCGGCCGGGATGCCGATCGCCGATCCGTAGGGATAGACGTGGGAGTGGAGGTCGATGAGCCCCGGCAGCACCAGCTTGCCGGAAGCATCGAGCACGCGGTTGGCGCGCGCCGCCGGAATGTCCGCCTCGATCGCCTCGATCTTGGCGAAGCGGATGCCGATGTCGCGTTTCGCCCGCAGCTTGAGCGCCGGGTCGAGCAGCTCGCCGCCCTTGATCACCAGGTCGAACTTGTCGTCGGGCCCCATCGCGGCGCGTACCGCGCCGCTCATCGTGCCCAACGCGAATGCCGCGCCCACTCCGGCGACGAAGCGCCGGCGATCGTGGAAGCTCATCGAAACCTCCTCCGGAGAAAAATGGGGACGTACCCCATTTTTCTCATTTGAGAATCGTTGCAGCTGGGAAAATGGGGTACGTCCCCATTTTTCAGACTTTGACTCCCTCGTCCGCCACCACGCGCTGCACCGCCGGGCGCTTGAGCATGCGGTCTTTCATCGCCGTGTAGTTCCTGAGCTCCGCCACCGGCTGCCCGCGCTTCGCGGCCCACGTGTAGAACACGAAGGCATACGGATCGAGCACCGAGTACTTGTCGGAGAGCCATTCGCGCTTCGCGTACATGCCGTCGATCTGCTTCAGGTAGTCGAAGAAGGTCTTCTTGCCCATCTCCTGGATGCCGGGGTGGGCCGCCTTGTCCTCGGTGTAGCGCTCGGGACGGCCGACATGCGCGTTCGCCGGATGCACGCTCGAGGCGAAGAAGCCGACCGTGGACAGCGCCTGCGCCTCCTTCACCGCGTCGCTCGGCCACAGGCCGAAGCGCTTGCCGAGGAACGGCAGGATCGCGGTGTTCTCGGTGAGCGGCGAGCCGTCGTCGAGCTTGAGCGCCGGCACGCGGCCGAGCGGATGGATCTTCATGTACTCGGGCGTCTTCTGCTCGCCCTTGGAGAGATCCATGCGCTTCGCCTCGTACTTCTCGCCGCTCTCCTCGAGCGCGATGTGCGCCGCCATGGAGCAGGCGCCGGGGGCATAGAACAGGGTCAGCATGGCCGCCTCACTGCGCCGCGAAGCAGTAGAACAGGCCGGCGCCGCCGGAGGACTTGAGCTGGTCCTGGCTGCAGCCGCGCGAGCCGTGCGAGGAGTTCCAGGACTTCATGTGGCGCGTGTCCTTGAGCCCCTGCAGGTCGTGGTGGCCGACGATCGCCGAGCCTTCGCCGCTCTTCGACCAGTTGCCGCAGGTGGTGTCGCCGCCGGCGGTCGAGTACAGGCCGGCCGGGTCCGACCCGGTGAGGATGTCGTGCTCGTTCGGCGTATCGCCGCGGCCCTTGACCATCTCGCCCTTCTCGGTGAGCGCGGTCTCCTTGCTGATCTTGCCCTTGCCCGAATGCAGCTCGGCGACGTTGTTGGCGACCACGACGCCCTTGGCATTGCGCCACGGGCCCTTGCCGATGCGATCGCGCGCGTTGACGCCCGCGTCGCCGCCCGGCGCCGTCGTGCTCAGGTACGCCTTCCAGCCCGTGATCTTCGAGCCGGCGGCCTTGGCCAGCGCATTGCAGTGCGCATCCGCGCCCTCGAGCCCGCCGAGATCGGCGCCGTTGCCCTTGCCCGTGCTGGTCACGAAGAACGTCATCTCGCCGCCGCCCTTCTTCGCCCCTTTCGCCTTCTCCTTGTCCTGCGCGTACCCGGGCGCTGTCATGCCCGCCGAGACCAGAAACGCTGCCGCCACGACCGTCGAAATCTTCATAAGACCTCCTGTGGAATGGGATGGAGCCGGGATAGGTTGCTCTATGTTGCTCTCCGGCCAACATGAGCAGGTGGAACGCTATTCCGCAGATTCCTGCCGCCGCACCATTGGCCGGACCATCGCGAGCAGCACCAGCGCCGTTCCCAGCATGAACGCCAGGCTGATCGGGCGGGTGAAGAACGGCGAGGGATCGCCGCGCGCGAGCAGCATGGCGCGGCGCAGGTGCTCCTCGAACAGCGGCCCGAGCACGTAGCCGAGCAGCAGCGGCGCCGGCTCGCACTCGAGCTTGGCGAGCACGTAGCCGAGCGCGCCGAGCGCCGCGCACAGGTACACGTCCACCGGGTTATTGTTCACGCTGTAGTTGCCGATGCAGCAGAACATCACGATCGAGGGAAACAGCCAGCGGTACGGCACCCGCAGCAGCCGCACCCAGAGCCCGACCAGCGGCAGGTTCAGCACCACCAGCATCAGGTTGCCGATCCACATGCTGGCGACGATGCCCCAGAACAGCTCGGGCTTCTCGGCGATCACCTGCGGCCCCGGCGCGAGGCCGTGCATCATCATCGCGCCGACCATCAGCACCATCACCGCGCTGCCCGGGATGCCGAGCGTGAGCGTCGGGATGAACCCGGTCTGCGCCGCGGCGTTGTTCGCCGCCTCGGGCGCCGCCACGCCCTCGATCGCACCGTGGCCGAAGCGCTCGGGGCTGCGCGCGAGCTTCTTCTCCAGCATGTAGGCGGCGAACGAGGACAGCGCCGGCCCGGTGCCCGGCAGCACGCCGAACAGCGAGCCGAGCGCGGTGCCGCGCACCGTCGGCCAGGCCGAGTCGCCAAGGTCGTGGCGGCTCGGCATCAGCCGCGGGATTTTCCCGGTGAAGACCTCGCGCGGCCCGCGCGACTCGAGGTTGATCGCCATCTCCGCCACCGCGAACAGCCCCACCGCGATCACGGTGAAGCCGATGCCGTCGGACAGCTCGGGCACGTCGAACGTGTAGCGCAGCCCGCCGGAGCTGCCGTC
>Ga0207681_10000541_pt1 | contig 26012 bp, 18 predicted proteins | sample KBSS53metaG_FD_184324 | JGI IMG/M metagenome (GOLD analysis project Ga0207681, IMG submission 184324) | Switchgrass rhizosphere microbial communities from Kellogg Biological Station, Michigan, USA - KBS S5-3 metaG (SPAdes) (version 2) | ecosystem: Host-associated > Plants > Roots > Rhizosphere... | reverse complement strand
CCTTCCGCGTGGTCCTGATGGAAGTCCACCGGGGTGATGGTCAGGACCAGGTTCTTGACGCGATGCAGGTAAAGCGCCGCGTAGCACAGCGAGAAGACGCCGCCCTCGCAGATGCCGAGCAGGTTGATGGATGGGATGCTCTGCTCATGGCAGATGAACTCGACGCACTCGTTCAGATAGTCGTCGACGTAGTCCTCGAATTTTAACCAGCGGTCGCTTCGGCTCGGGTTGCCCCAGTCGACCGCGTAGACGTCCACGCCGAGCGCAAGCAGATTGCGCAGCATGGACCGGTCTTCCTGCAGGTCGGTCATGGTGTAGCGGCCGATCTGGCCATAGGCGACCAGAACCGGCACGTCCACCGTCCTCTTCGCCGTCGCCTTGTAACGATAGAGCGTGACCTTGTCGCGGCGAAATACGACTTCCTTGTCGGCCGTCGCGATCTGGACGTCTTCATCCTTCAGCCGCTGCAGCATGCGCTGGCCGCGGGTCATCTTCAGGCTGAAGTCGCTGAACTCCGCCACCGCTCGGGCTGCGGTGGTCTTCTTGGCGGCTGTCATGCTGGGCTCCGGTTGTTCTGCTCAGGAACGCCGTGCTCGGCGCGGACTGGATGCAAGGGTCCGCTTCCTGGCGGGCGTGGCTGGTTGAAGCGCACCGGGCACCGGCTCCGAGGCCCCCCGCTGCAATGCTCGCACCTGCCGGCGAAGCTCGGTGACCGTCCGCTGCACCTCATCCATCTCCGAGCGCGTCGGAATGTGCATCGCGTCGCACCAGGCTTCAGCGATCTTTCGTTCCTGGAGGCGGTAGTCGGACGCCGAGCGCAGCATCTGCTTCTGGGCCTCGACGAACTCGTCGGTCCGATGCACATCAATCATGGTGTCGTTGACGACTGACAGCCACCGGTCGGTCATGCCTCGCCAAGTCGACGGCAGCTTCTCCCTGGACGATGCAAGCTCCTTGGAGAACTTCGCGAATGCGGTATTCCAGCCCTTCATCAGCACTGCCTGAAACGCCGCGACGTTCTGGTCGCGCCGCGTCGCCAGTTGACGGAGCTCCAGGAGCTTGCGATCGAGGTCGAACAAGGTCGCGTACTTCGGACCCTCGAGCACCTGTCGAAGTCCGATGTCGAAGACGCCCGCGCCGTTTCCGAGCCATCGCTCGGGTGCGAACATGGCGCGCAGGGATTCGGGCTTGGAGAAGTCGAAGGCACCGCCTTCCTTGACGAACTCGGACCACCGGTTGATCGACTCGGTCCAGGTGTCCCGGAGTTCCTCGAACTGCTCCTGCAGCGGCGGGACGGCTGCAGGAGCGCCACCGGCGTCGGCCGGCGTGGGAAACATGCTCTTCAGCATGGCCGCCTGGGCAGTCGCCCAGGACTCGAATGAAAACGGAGATTCACTCATTCGAACACCACGACTTGGCGGATTGCCTTGCCCTCGTGCAGCAGGTCGAAGCCGAGGTTGATCTCGTCGAGCTTCAGACGGCCTGTCAGGAGCTTGTCGACCGGCAGTCGCCCTTGCGAGAACAGGTCGACGAACCGGGGGATGTCGCGCGATGGAACGCACGTTCCGATGTAGCTTCCCTTCAGCGTGCGTTCCTCGGCCACCAGGCTGACGGCAGGCAAAGGAAGGACGGCGGTCGACGGCGGCAGTCCCGCAGTGACGGTCATGCCACCGCGCCGGGTGATCTTGTAGGCAAGCTCGAGGGCTCGGATCGACCCGGCGAACTCGAATGCGTACTCGACGCCGCCGGCGCTGATGGAACGGATCTGCTCCGAAGCGTCGGACGTGCCGGCGTTGACCGTATGCGTCGCACCGAGGAGGATCGCTTGCTGCAGCTTGTCGGCGGAGAGGTCGACGGCAATGATTTGTCGAGCGCCGGCGGCCTTGGCGCCTATGAGGGCTGCCAAGCCGACGCCACCGAGTCCGATGACCGCGACGGATGACCCGAAGCTGACCTTGGCGGTGTTGACGACTGCACCCACGCCCGTGAGGACTGCGCAGCCGAAAAGGGCCGCGTGATCAAGCGGAATCGACGGATCGATCTTGACGATCGAATGCCGGGAGACCGTCGCGTACTCGGCGAACACGGAACAGCCGAGATGGTGATTCAGCGGCGCTCCGTCGCGCGTCAATCGGCGCGCACCGGAGAGAAGCGTCCCCGCCCCGTTGGCTGCCGCGCCAGGCTCGCAAAGCGCTGGTCTGCCCTCGGCGCAGGGGGCACAGTGGCCGCAACTGGGAACGAAGACCACGACAACGTGGTCTCCGACCTTGAGGTCGGAAACGCCTTCCCCGAGTTCGTGGACGATGCCGGCAGCCTCGTGACCGAGCGCCATCGGCATCGGTCGCGGTCGATCGCCGTTTATGACCGAAAGATCGGAATGGCACAAGCCCGCGGCCGCAACCTTGATGAGCACCTCAGCATATCCAGGAGGCGCGAGATCAACGGTCGTGATTTTCAGCGGTTTGGACGTCGCATATGGATGGGTGGCTCCCATGTTGTCCAGCACGGCGGCTCTGATCCTCATTCCTCGACTCCTAGTTGTTGGCCGCTCAGGCAAGGCCGCCGTGGCACACGCGATCGCGGCGTTCAGAGCGGGGACTTCATCCCCTTGAGCTTGGCCGTGAGCTTCATGTTCTCGGAGTAGTCCACCGGACAGTCGATGATGACCACGGTGTCGTCGGCAATCGCCTGGCGAAGCGTCGGCGCGAGGTCCTCCGCCCGTTCGACCCGATAGCCCTTGGCGCCGAAGCTCTCGGCGTACTTCACGAAGTCCGGATTCTTGAAGGTGATGTGGCTGGGACGCCCGAAGTGGCGGAGCTGGTGCCAGGTGATCAGGCCGTACTCGGAATCGTTCCAGATCAGGACCACGAAAGCCGTCTTCATGCGCATCGCGGTTTCGATCTCCTGCGAATTCATCATGAAGCCGGCATCGCCCGTGACCGCGACAATCTTGCGATCGGGATAGGCCAGCTTGGCCGCGATGGCGCCCGGCACCGCGATGCCCATCGCTGCGAAACCGTTCGAGATGATGCAGGTGTTGGGCCGCTCGGCCTTGTACATCCGCGACATCCACATCTTGTGCGCGCCGACGTCGGAAATCGCGATGTCGTCCGGTCCGAGCACCTCGCGCAGATCCCAGACGATCTTCTGCGGCTTGATCGGAAATCCAGTGTCCTTCGCGTACTCCGCTCGATCGGCGGTGATCGCCTTGCGCACGGCCTTGAACGGCGACGAGCTCTGCGGCTTGGCGCGCAATGCCAGCGCACGAAGCGAGGTGGGGATATCTCCGAGCACACCGACCGACACGATGTAGTTTGCGTCGACCTCCGCGGGGAGAGCGTCGATGTGAATGATGGTCTTGTTGCCATCGGGATTCCACATGTCGGGGTGGTACTCGACCATGTCGTAGCCGACGCAGATGATCACGTCGGCCTTCTCGAACGCGAACCACGGCAGGTCCCGAGCCTTCAGACCGATCGTTCCAAGCGACAGGTCATTGGTGAATGGCATCACGCCCTTGGCCATGAAGGTATTTGCCACCGGGATCCGCAGTACCTCGGCGAAGGTCACCAGCGCATCCGCCGCGCCCTGGCGGATCACGCCGTTGCCGGCGAGGATCATCGGCGCCTTGGCTGCGGTGATCAGCTTTGCCGCTTCCTCCACCTTGTGGCCTGGGGCCTCGGACGTGTATGCCGTCTGGACCTTGATCGGCTTCTTGTCCGTGGGCATCTCGGCGACGTTCTCGGGAAAGTCGATGAAGGTGGCACCTGGCTTTTCCGTCTGCGCCACCTTGAACGCCTTGCGAACGATCTCGGGCACGATGCCCGGCTCGAGAATCTGCGTCGAATACTTCGTGATCGGATCGAACATGCTCACGAGATCCAGGATCTGGTGGCTCTCCTTGTGCAGACGGGTTGTGGCGCCTTGTCCGGCAATCGCCACGATCGGCGCGCGATCCATGTTCGCGTCGGCGACGCCGGTGATGAGGTTTGTCGCCCCGGGACCCAGGGTGGACATGCACACCCCAGCGCGCCCGGTCAGGCGACCGTACACGTCAGCCATGAACGCGGCGCCCTGTTCGTGGTGCGTGGTGACGAACTTGATGGGACTGTCCAGCAGTGCATCCATGACGTCGATGTTTTCTTCGCCGGGAATGCCGAAGATGTACTCGACACCTTCGTTCTCCAGGCACTTGACGAACAGGTCAGCGGCTTTCATTCAGGCTCCTCTCGCGTCTTCGCGACAGTGGTTAGTCGTTTTTGATGTGCTGGATCAGCGCGGAGGTCAGCTCGGCAGTCGATGCCTTACCGCCAAGGTCTCCCGTCCTGACCTGATCCTGGTTCAGCGTCCGGTCGATTGCGTGGCGCAGGCGCAATGCCAAGTCCTGACGGCTGACGTGATCGAGCATCAGTGCTGCGGCCAGCAGCAAGGCCAGCGGGTTGGCGATGCCTTTGCCGGCAATGTCCGGCGCGGAGCCGTGCACCGCCTCGAAGATGGCCGCGCTGGCACCGATATTTGCCCCTGGGGCCATCCCCAGCCCGCCGACCAGCCCGGCGATCAGGTCGGAAAGAATGTCCCCGAAGAGGTTGGTACAGAGGATGACGTCGAACTGCCACGGGTCGAGCACGAGCTGCATCGAGCACGCGTCTACGATTCGGTCGTCCATCGCAACTCGGCCTTCGTAGCGCTTTCCGACTTCTCTGGCCGTTTCGAGAAAGACGCCCGTAAGCGCCTTCATGATGTTGGCCTTGTGAATGATCGTTACCTTCTTGCGGCCATTCTTCAGGGCATAGTCAAACGCGAACTCCGCGATACGTCGGCAACCATGGCGCGTGTTGACCCCGGAGCCGATGGCCACGCCGTGCGGGTCGTCGCCGATCGGAATGAAGTGCTCGAACCCGACGTACAGGCCTTCGAGGTTTTCGCGGATCAGGACGAGATCGATGTCGTCGTAGCGTCCTCCCGGGATCAATGTCCTTGCAGGACGGACGTTGCCGAAGAGCTGAAACTCTTCACGCAGGCGAACGTTCGATGACCGAAACCCTCCGCCGACCGGAGTGGTCAGTGGCCCCTTGAGGGCCAGGCCGGTGCGGCGGATGCTTTCGAGGGTCGCCGGAGGCAGGGGATCGCCGCAGGCCTCGACGCCGGCCATTCCGGCATGATGCGTCTCCCAGTCGAAAGGCGCGCCCAGCGCTTCGAGGACCGCCAGAGTGGCCTCCACGATCTCTGGACCGATCCCGTCACCGGGAATCAGTGTTGCTCGTATGGCGTTCTTGCTGGACTCTGCCGTCATGTTCATCTCCGGGCCGGATGTGCAAAGGGTGCGCGCTCAGGGGGTGGGTGCTTCAGCGGCCTCGATGCATCGCTTCGGCGCGGTGTTGCCGGCGTGAATACCGGATGCTGAGGCGGGAAGGACGCGGGTTGCTTTCACGGAGCTTTCACTCCGGGTCCCTGTGGTTTCAGTACTTACCCTGAAACAGCCGCGACGTTCCCGCTCGGCCACACGAAGCTCACTCGCAACCCGCCGGCACCGCCGGGTACGTCGGCAAGCTCGAGTTCGATGCCGTGGCTAGCGCAAATTTCCTTCACGATGGCAAGGCCGAGGCCGCTCCCTTGCTCCTTCGATCCCGCCATGCGATAGAACCTCTCTAGCACCCTGGCTCGTTCGGCAGCTGGTATCCCCGGACCGTTGTCGACCACCTGCAGCGTGGGACGCGACTGGTCCTTGCCGACAATGACGGTCACGCGACCCCGCTCTTGGGTATAGACGATGGCGTTGTGAACGACGTTGGCGATGAGCTCGTGCAGCAGCACATGCTCGCCGCGCACGATCAGCGGATCGCCGCCCTCGAATCCGAGATCGATGCCCTTGCTCCTGGCCGCCGATAGCATCTCGAGGGTCACGTCGCGAGCAAGCTCCGTCAGATCGATGTCTTGAAACTCGAGAGAACGTCCGGGCTCGCTGCGCGCCAGCGCGAGCAATTGGCCAACCAGCCGACCTGTAGTGCCGGTGGTCTCGTACAGACGGGTAACGACGGCACGCATGCTGTCGAGATCTGTCTGCATCAGGGCGTGGTCGACCTCGGCCCGAAGCACCGTTAGCGGAGTCTTCAGCTGATGCGAGGCATTGGCAACGAAGCGCGCCTGGGCCTCGCTGAGCAGGCGCTGGCGCTCGGTATGGGAATTGATGGCATGGATGAGGGGTGCCACTTCTCGCGGCACGGCGCGCGTGTCGATGGGTGTCAGGTCGTGCGCCCCGCGGGCGCGCACTTGGCGCCGCAACAGTGTCAGCGGAGACAGGCCTTGCCGTATTCCCAACACGATCAGGCCTGCGGCACTGGCGATCAGCAGAAGTTGGAGCGCCGCCGACTCGGTCATGATGCGACGGCTGAGCTGGCGTCGGGCGTCCAGCGTCTCGGCCACCTGCACGAGCAGGGGGCGTTGCTCGGTGTCGTCGAGCAACGCATACTTCACCGCCACGATACGAATGTCCTGGTTCTTGTAGACGGCATCGTAGAAGACCGGCCCTTCGCCCGTCGGGCCTGCCGGCGCCGGAAGGTCCTCGTAGCCCGTGACGTAGCGGCCGTCGCGCAGGTCGGCCACACGATAGAAGATGCGATCCTGGGCGTCCGTACGCAGCATTTCCAGTGCGGCGTAAGGGAGCTCGGCAACCACTTCGCCGTCGACCAGGCTCAGGCGCTCGCTGATGACCAATGCCGAGCCGAGCAGCGTGCGATCGTAGGCTTCATGCGCCTGCGCGAGACTGCGCACGTTGCCGATGATGGACCCCAGTGCCCAGAGCACAAGCGTGGGCAACAACACCCACCCCAGCAGCAGGCTACTCAGGCGCCTCATCGCTTGGCTCAAGCACGTAGCCCAATCCGCGCACCGTGTGGATCGCGGCGCCGCTGCCCTGGAGCCTGCGACGCAGGCGATGCACGTAGACCTCCAGCGCATCGTGGCTCAGCACCGAGTCGCTGGAGCGCAGTCCGTCTGCCAGCAGGTTCTTGCTGACGGGGCGGCTCAAGCGGGAGATCAGAGCCTCGAGCAGATCGTGCTCGCGCGGCGGCAGTTCGAGATGTCGCGCGTCGATCGTGAAGCGCCTGGACACCGTGTCGTACTCGAGCGAGCCGACGCGCAGCACGGAATGCACGGCGCCGAGATTGCGCCGGTGCAACGCCCGCAACCTGGCCTCGAGCTCGGACAAGTCGAACGGTTTGGGCAGGTAGTCGTCGGCACCCGCATTGAGGCCGTGAACTCGATCGGACGTGTCGCCAGTGGCCGTCAGAACCAGCACCGGCACTTTGTCGCCGCGGTTGCGCATCCGGCGCAGGATCTCGATGCCTCCCATCCGCGGCAAGGCCAGGTCAAGCACGACGACGTCGAACCCGTGCTGCTGCAAGGCCGCGTCGGCCAGCACGCCGTCGCCTTCGGCCTCGACCTGGATGCCCAGCACGCCGAGCGATTGCGTTAGGGTTTGTACCAGCTTGAGGTTGTCTTCGATCAACAGCACGCGCATTGATGATTCGGCCTCGAGGAGGGAGTCGATAGAGTCCGATGCATGCAGGCTCGGTCGGACGTCATTAGGGCGCCGCCGCGCCGGCAATCCTACAAATAGCGAGACAACGGCATGCCGATTAACCGCAGAGTGCTCGGGACGGCCCTGTTCGGCATTGCGGCCCCGCTGATGACGACGGCAGCACCTGCTGCCCGGCGGGTGACAGTGCTCGCCGCGACGGACCGGATCGCGGTGCAACCACTGATCGACGACTTCCAGCACCGCTATCCCGATTATCGGGTCGACTACCGCGAGTCCGGCAGCGTCGAGCTGTACGAACATTTCCTTGCCGAGGGCGGCAAGGGTGCCGACGTGCTGTGGAGCTCGGCGATGGACCTGCAGATGAAGCTCGTAAATGACGGGCATGCAATGCGCCATGAGAGCCCGCATGCGCCCAACCTGCCGCGCTGGGCGGTGTGGAAGCACGAGGCCTACGGCACGACCTACGAGCCGGTCGGCATCGCCTACAGTAGGCAGCACCTCGCCCCGCACGAGGTTCCGCGAACGCATGCGGCGCTGGCGGCGCTGCTGCGCTCCGACACGCGGCGCTTTCACGGCCGCGTCGCCACCTACGATATTGAACGTTCGGGCATCGGCTTCCTGATCGCGGCTCACGATGCAATGGTTACGCCGCAGTCCTGGGAGGTGGTGCATGCGCTCGGTGCGTGCCAGGCCGGCCTGTATCCCGATACGCAGGGCATGCTCGAGGCCCTGGCCGCCGGCCGGTCGCTGCTGGCCTACAACGTGCTGGGCACCTATGCGGAAGCCTTTGCACGACGCAAGCCAGAAGTCGGCGTGCTCTACCTGAGCGACTACACGCTGGTGATGTCGCGCGTTGCATTCGTTGCGCGCAACGCGCCGAATCCGCAAGGTGCCCGCTTGTGGCTCGACCACCTGCTCTCGCCGGAGGGGCAGCGCCTGCTGGCGGAAGCGGGAGGCCTGTTCAGCGTGCGAACCGATTCGGCTCGGTCCCGATCGGCCTTCGCAGTCGGGCAGCAACTCGGCGCAGCGGCTCGGCCCATCGCACTCGGGCCGGCGCTGCTTGCGCATCTCGACCGCAGCAAGCATGCGGCACTGCTGAAGCGTTGGCACAAGGAATTCGACCACGCGCACAAATGATCTTGGGGACAGCAAAGCCCTGCCGACCAGGACCGGTAGCGCCTCGGGACGCACGGGCCCTTACGCAGGAAGGAAGATGAACGCGAGGCAGAAGATGCCGTAGACAGCGAGCAGCTGGACACCCTCCATCCAGTTCGACTCGCCGTCCTGCGAAACGGTCGTGATGATGAAGACCGACAGGGCAATTGCGACAATCTCGAAGTTGGTGAAGATCAGGTCCATCGGGCGCGGGCCGATCGCGTAGCTCAGGAAGACCAGAAGCGGAGCGACGAAGAGGGCGATCTGGATCGACGAGCCGACGGCGATGTTGATCGCGATGTCCATCTTGTTCTTCAGGGCCATGAGGATCGCGGTCGAGTGTTCCGCCGCGTTGCCGATGATGGCCACCAGGATCACGCCCACGAAGACTTCGGTCATGCCCCAGGCCCTGGCTGTCGCCTGCACCGCGCCGACCAGGAACTCGCTCATCACGGCGACGAATGCGGTAGCGACGAGCAGCACCGTGGTCGCCTTGCGGGTCGACCAGCCCTCGGTTCCGATCGCGTCGTCGGCATCGTCACCGTGACCGCCCGCGTAGAGATGCTTGTGCGTCTTGAGGGTGAATACCAGGCTCAGGATGTAGGTCAGCATCAGGACCATCGCGATCTCGAGGCTGAGCTCCTGCTCGCCGGCGTTGGGCTTACCCTCCGTGACGACGTGGAACAGGGCTGGAATGACCAGCCCGATCACGGCCAGGGTGAGCATCGTCGTGCCCATGCTCGCAGCCGTCTTGTTGAACTTCTGGGTCGAATACTTGGCGCCGCCGAGCACCGCGCTGAGCCCGAAGACGAGCAGGATGTTGCCGATGATCGAGCCGGTGATCGAGGCCTTGACGACGTCGTAGAGCCCCGCCCGCAACGCCACGATCGCGATGATGAGCTCGGCGGCGTTGCCGAAGGTTGCGTTCAGCAGGCCGCCAATTCCTTCGCCGACCCGCTCCGCGAGGTGCTCGGTGGCCTTGCCCATCACCCCTGCGAGAGGAATGATCGCAAGGCAGGAGGTGACGAAGATGAGCGTCGGTCCGGAATGCATGAGCTCCAGCACGATCGCGATCGGCACGAAGATCAGCAGCAGGTTGAGGACATTCTCCGGCGTCAGCAGCTTGCTCATGTTCAAGCCGCCGCCACTTTCCGGCCCGATAGCCGTTTCCAGATCGGCGGGCCGATCAAGACCAGCGCGGTGACCGCGAACACCGCGGCCGAGATCGGCTGCGTGAAGAAGATCGTCAGATCGCCCTGGCTGATTGCCAGCGCGCGGCGAAACTGCTGCTCGGCCAGCGGGCCCAGGATCATCCCGACCAGGACCGGGGCGACTGGAATGTCGTAGCGCCGCATGACGAAGCCGATCACGCCGATGCCGTACAGCAGCGCCAGGTCGAACCATGAGTTGCGCAGGCCGTACGCTCCGAGCGTGGCGAAGATCAGGATGCCGGCATACAGCAGCGGACGCGGGATCTCGAGCAGCTTGATCCAGATGCCCACCAGCGGCAGGTTCAGGATCAGCAGCAGCACGTTGCCGACGTACATGCTCGCGATCAAGCCCCAGATCAACAGCGGCTGGGTCTCGAAGAGCAGCGGGCCGGGCTGCAAGCCCCATTGCTGGAACGCGGCCAGGATGATTGCCGCGGTGGCGGTGGTCGGTAGCCCGAGGGTCAGCAAAGGCACCAGAGTGCCGGTCGCCGAAGCGTTGTTTGCTGCCTCTGGACCGGCCACGCCCTCGATTGCGCCCTTGCCGAACTCCTCGGGGTTCTTGCTCAGCTTCTTTTCGATCGAATAGGACAGGAAGGTCGGGATCTCGGCGCCACCGGCCGGCACGGTGCCGAACGGAAAGCCCAGGGCGGTGCCGCGCAGCCAGGGCCCCCAGCTGCGCCTCCAGTCGGCCTTGGTCATCCAGATCGAGCCCTTCATCTTCTCGATCTTGTCTTCCAGCCTGTTCAGGTACGTGGCAACGTACAGCGTCTCGCCGACCGCGAACAGCCCTACCGCGACGACGACCACGTCGATCCCGTCGAGCAGTTCCGGGATGCCGAGCGTGAAGCGAGCCTGGCCGGTCTGACTGTCCAGGCCGATCAGACCGATCGTCAGGCCGAAGAAGAGGCTCGCCAGGCCGCGCGCCGCCGAAGCGCCGAGCACCGCGGACACGGTCGTGAAGGCCAGCACCATCACGGCAAAGTACTCGGCCGGCCCGAACTTCAACGCGACCTGCACCACCAGCGGCGCCATCACCGTGAGCAGAATCGTCGCGATCGTTCCAGCGACGAACGAGCCGATCGCCGCGGTGGCCAGCGCCGGCCCGGCCCGGCCGCGCTTGGCCATCATGTTGCCTTCCAGCGCCGTGACGATGGTGGCCGACTCGCCGGGCGTGTTGAGCAGGATCGACGTCGTCGAGCCGCCGAACATCGCGCCGTAATAGATGCCGGCGAACATGATGAGCGCGCCGGTCGGATCCAGGCTTGCGGTGGCCGGCAGCAGCAGCGCGATCGTCAGGGCCGGACCGACACCGGGCATCACGCCGATCGCGGTGCCCAAGGTGACGCCGACAAGCCCCCACATCAGATTGATCGGGGTGAGCGCGACGGCGAAGCCGGCCATCAATGCTTCGAAGGTGCCCATGTCAGACTCCGAACGGGCCGGGAGGCAGTCGCAGGCCGAGCGCCCTGGTGAACAGGAAGTAGGCCGCTACCACGAGCGCCAGTCCGACTGCGAAGTCGCGCACGGCGCGCTTGCTGCCGAATCCGCGCGCGATCAGCACGAACATCAGAGTCGACGCGATGATGAAGCCGGCCCAGCCGATGAGCACCATGTGCAGCACGATGCCGATGCTGATGATCGCCGGCGCGATCCAGTCCGGCGCGTCATGCCCCGGCTGGTCGAGCGGCACATCGCGCCAGCCGCCGGCGATCGCATGCCAACCGAGCACCGCGCCGCACAGGGTGAGGCCGGTGCCGATGATGTACGGGAAAAGCCGCGGGCCGACCTGCGAGTAGCCCTGGGTCTCGGCGATGCCCTGCGTCTCGTAGATCACGAACGAGCCGATGCACAGCAGCACCAGCGAGATCGCTACCTCGGCGGGGTGAATCGAACGGGCGCCAGTGGTGCTCATTTCTTCACGAGCCCGAGGTCGGTCACCGTTTTCAGCACCGTCTTCTGCTCTGCCTCGACGTACGTTTTGAACTCGTCACCGCCCATGTACAGGTCGAGCCACTCGTTCTTCTTCACGGTGGCTTTCCAGCCGTCGCTCTTGGCCATGTCCGAGACGGCTTTCACCAGCGCCTGGCGCTGCGCATCGCTGATGCCCGGCGCCGCCATCAGACCGCGCCAGTTGACGAACTCGACGTCGATGCCCTGTTCCTTCAAGGTCGGGACGTTGACGCCGTCGAGCCGTTTCGGGGCGGTGATGGCGAGCGCGCGCAACTTGCCGCTGGCGATCTGCGCGGCGTACTCGTTGTAGCCGCCGAGGCCGACCGTCAGGTGGCCGCCCATTGTCTGCGCCACCACCTCGCCCCCGCTGTTGAACGCCACGTAATTGAACTTGCCGAGTTCGCCGCCGATCGCCTGCACGATCATCCCCGCGGTCAATTGGTCGACCCCGCCGGCCAGCCCGCCGCCCCACGAAACCGATCCCGGGTTGGCCTTGTACATCGCGACCAGGTCGGCGATGGTCTGCAGTTTCGATGCGGTGGACACCACCAGCACTTCGTACTCGCCCGTCAGCCGTGCAATCGGCGTGGCCTGCGTCAGGGTGACCGGCGACTTGTTGATGAACACGGCCGAGACCATGCCCTTGCCGGTGACCATCAGCGCGTTGCCATCGCCCTTGTTGCTGTTGATCAGCTGCGCCAGGCCGATCGTGCCGCCCGCGCCGCCGACGTTGATGATCTGCATGCGCTCGGCCAGCTTCCCGCCCTGCATCGCCTGCCCGACCGCGCGCCCGAGCTGGTCATAGCCACCGCCTGGCGCTGCCGGGACGATGATCTTGTAGTCGGCCGCATGGGCAGGCGCGGCGAGGGTCGCGAGGGCAGCGAGTACGAAGGCGGCACCGGCGATCCCGCGCCGCATGGATCGGATCTTGTTCATCGGAGCAACTCCAGGCTAGGGCAGATGCCGGCCGCAAGCGGGTGCGCGTGCGCCGGCGCGGGACTACTTCTTCAGGCCGAGTTCGGTGGCGATCTTGTCGATGCGTGCCGAGTCCTTCTCGAGGAACGCCTTGAACTCGTCGCCCTGCAGGTACATGTCAGCCCAGTCGTTGCGCTTGAGAGTTTCCTGCCATGAGGCGGTCTTCACCGCCTTGGCGACCACATCCTGCAGCTCCTTCTTCTGGGCATCGGTGATGGCGGGCGCGCCGAAGATCGCGCGCCAGTTCACCATGTCGACATCGACCCCCCCTTCGTGCAGGGTCGGGATGTCGATGCCGGGTAGCCGTTTTGGCGCCGATATCGCCAACGCACGCAGCTTGCCGGACTTGATCTGGCCGGCGAACTCGCCATAGCCGCTGATACCGGCCGCCACATGGCCTCCCATGATCGCGGCCTGCGCCTCGCCGCCGCCGGCATAGGCGATGTAGTTGACTCTGGCCGGTTCGACACCCGCAGCCTGCAGGATCATGCCGGCCAGCAAGTGATCGCTGCCGCCGGCGGAACCGCCGCCCCAGGACACGCTGCCGGGATTGGCCTTGACCTGGGCCACCAGTTCCTTCATCGACTGCAGCTTCGACGATGTCGGCACCACCACGACCTGGTATTCGCCGGTCAGGCGCGCGATCGGCGTGACCTGCGACAGGCTGACCGGCGACTTGTTGGTGATCAGCGCGCCCACCATCACCATGCCGCCGATCAGCATCGTGTTGCCGTCGCCCTTGCTCGAAGTGATGAACTGCGCCAGGCCGATGGTGCCGCCGGCGCCGCCCTTGTTGTCCACGGTCACGCGGGGCACGATCTTGTCGGCCTGCAGCGCGGCCTGCAACGCGCGGCCCGTCTGGTCCCAGCCACCGCCCGGCGCAGCCGGCACGATGACCTTGAGGCTGTCCAGCGCAGTCGCGCAGGGGGTGGCGAGCAGCAAGGCGCCGCTGGCGATGGCGGTGGAAAGAAGGCGCCGGACGTCAACGATCTTCATGGGGCTTGTCTCCGGTGATTGGATTTCGAGCGATGTTGTTCCTCGCGCCGCGCCGGGAGCTTTCAACGAGCTTTCAGCGAAGCATCAGGACATTCCCCGATCGCGATGGCCCCAGGCGGGTTAGCGATAGGTCGCGTTGAAAGGACTTTGAAAGCTGAGCCGGGCGGCGAATTCCTAGCATGGCCGCCATGGTCGAGCTACGACGCACGAGGGACGGTCCATGAACATCACAGGCATGCTGCACGGTGCCCGCCTGCTCCAGCTGGCGGGATTCCCGACACCGGAGATCCTGGGCCCCGACGCGGGCGAATCGCAGATCAAGGCGCTGATCGCCAAGCACGGGCAGGTTTTCATCAAGCCGGTGTTCAAGGGCGGCGTGGGCAAGAAGGGCAAGGCCGGGCTGATCGGTCGTGCCACCGACCTGAAGACCGCGCTAGCCGAAAAGGAGCGCCTGTACTTCTGCGAGCACCGCCACGGCAACCAGGTCGCCAAGTCCAATGGGGTGACCTTCGAGGCCGGTGTTCCCGCCGAGCACGAGGTGTACTTCTCGCTCACCGACAACACCCACTTCCGCGCACCGACCATGACGCTGACCCACCACGGCGGCATGGACATCGAGGAGCTCGACAAGACGCAGATCGTCAGCGTGCCGTTCAACCCGCTCACCGGTCTGAAGGCCTTCATCGTGGCCAACGCGCTGTCGGAACTGGAGGCACCCAAGCAGATCATTTCTCCGCTGGTGCAGCACCTGCCGAACCTGTGGGACCTGTTCCACGACTACGGCATGACCACGCTGGAGCTGAACCCGATTCGCCTGCGTCCCGATGCGAAGGGCCGCTTGACGCCGGTGGCCTGCGACTTCAAGTGCGGCTTCGATCGCGACGATCCGCGCTGGCAGCGGCTGGACCTGCCGGCCGACCTGTTCGCCGCTGACTATTCCGACTTCGAGCAGGAGATCAACCAACTGCGCACCTACCAGGGCCAGAGCGACGTCTATGTGATCAACTCGAGGGGCACCATCCTTGCGCCAACCTTCGGCGGCGGCGCCAACTCGCTGGTCACGCAGATGCTGGGTGACGACGCCAGCATCTCGTCCGACTTCGGCGGCAACCCGCCCTACGAGAAGATGAAGGCGGTGGCACGCATCTGCTTCAAGCATTGGCTCAAGCAGAGCAACGTGCTCTTCATCATCGGCGGCAAGTCGAACAACACCGACATCTTCGAGACCTTCCGCGCCATGGCCGACGCGCTGCGCGAGCACTTCGGCAAGTACGGCGCGCAACCGCTGTACCTGGTGGTGGGCCGCGGCGGGCCGAACCTGGTGCGCGGCATGGGCGTGATGCGCGACACCTGCGAGGCGCTGGGCATCCCTTACCGCATCTTCGGCTTCGACTCGGCGATGAGCGAGGTGGTGGACTACGCGCGGCGCATCGACGCGTGGATGAAAGCCGGCGGGCGGGCCCAGATTGCCGCCAAGATGAATCTCGCCGCTTGAGCGTATGGGCGCCGCATCGACCGCTGTCACGAGCCAGTGCGGCTTGGCTGCGTCACGCGAGGAGCAAGCCATGATCTCGATTCGTTTCACTCGCCGCGCCGCGCTGCTGGTCGCCGCCCTCGCGCTAGCGGGCTGCGCCGGCATGGGCGGCAAGCCGCCGGCGCAGCAGATCCACGTCATGACCTCCGGCGGCTTCACCGCCGCCTACAACGAGCTGACGCCGCAGTTCGAGCGAAGCACCGGTACGCAAGTGCACACCGCCTACGGCGCATCGATGGGCGCCGCCAGCGATTCGATCCCGAGCCGGCTGGCGCGCGGCGAGCCGGCCGATCTGGTGATCCTGGCGCGGCCGGCGCTCGACGCGCTGGTGGCGCAGGGCAGGGTGGTAGCCGGCAGTCAGGTCGACTTGGTGCGCTCGTCGATCGGCTTTGCGGTGCGCGCTGGGGCGCCTAAGCCCGACATCAGCACCGTCGAGGCGCTCAAGCGCGCGCTGATCGCCGCGCCGTCGATCGCCTATTCGGCCAGCGCGAGCGGCGTGTACTACGAAACCGAGCTGCTGAAGAAGCTCGGGATCGAGGAACAGGTCAAGCCGAAGAGCAAGCGCATCCTGAGTGAACGCGTCGGAACCGTGGTCGCGCGCGGCGAGGCCGCGCTCGGTCTGCAGCAGGTGAGCGAACTGTTGCCGATCGAGGGCATCGATTTCATCGGCGTGCTGCCGCCCGAAGTGCAACGGGTCACCGTGTTCTCGGCTGGCATTTCGACGACGGCGCGCGCGCCCGAGGCGGCCAAGCAGCTGATTCACCACTTCACGTCGCCGGCAGCGCTGCCGGTGATCACCAAGAGCGGGCTCGAACCGGCCGCAGGGCGATGAATGCGAAGCGCCGCCAGGCCGAAGCAGTGAGCCGTCCGCTGCCCAAACTTTGAGGAGAGATACAAATGACCACCCTCCGCACCAGCGTGGGCCCCTTCAAGTACTTCACCGGTATCGAATCGCTGGCGCGGATTGCGACTCGCGAGGACCGCGTGTGCGTGCTCAACATCCTCGGCGGCGAGTCGAGCGAGGTCACGCCAGTCGGCCATGCCTGGAGCGGCGGCAATGTGGTGTTCGGCACCTCGCCCGGCCGGCGCGGCCAAGTACTGGAGACGCCCGCCGGCAACATCCCGGTCTACAACAACGTGCGCGAAGGGCTGGAAGATGGCCACCGCTTCAATTGCGGCGTCGTCTACCTGCCGCCGTCGGCGGCCGACGATGGTGTGGTCGAGTTGATCCGCGTCAACTCCGAGCTCGGCAAGATCTTCATTCCGACCGAGAAGATGAGCGTGCATGACGCGCGTGAGATCCGCGCCATGGCGCAGGCGCGTGGCATCGACATCTTCGGCGGCAACAGCCTGGGCGTGGCCGATTCGTGGAACCAGGTACGCATAGGCGGCGCGCTGGGCGGCGACAGCCCGGGCGATGCGCTCAAGAGAGGCTCGATCGCGATCCTGTCCAACTCGGGCGGCTTCACCACCACCATCGCGCAGTACCTGCGCATGGGCGGCTGGGGCACGACGACGCTGGTTTCGAGCGGCAAGGATGTCTACATCCACTACGCCGCACCCGAGTTCGCCTTTGCGTTCGGCAATGACGACCGAAGCAAAGCGGCGGTGCTGTACTGCGAGCCCGGCGGCTATTACGAGCTCGACGCCGAGTTCACCAAGCCGGTGGTGGCCTGCGTGGTCGGCCGCTGGAAGAGCAAGCTCACTCGCGCGGTCGGCCATGCCGGCGCGATGTCCGGCGGGGGCGACGACGCGGCGTCGAAGGAGCGCTGGTTCATGCAGAAGTTCGGCGTGGACGCGCTGTACACCCCCGAGCGCCAGGTGTGTTCGGCCAAGGGTGCGGTGGTGGTCAACATCGCCGACATTCCGGCCGCGCTGAGCGCGGTGATGGCGGCCAACGGGGTCCAGCCCGACTTCGCGCCCGAGGGCACGATGGAGCTGAAGGCCTGGTTCGGCTCCAACATGGGTGTCAAGTTGCCGCCCGAGTTGGACCTGCCCGTGGTGCGCGCGGCCTTGCCCTACGACATGCAGGTCGAGGCCTTGAACCGGCACGTGGGTACCGTGTTCGCGCGCGAATCGTTGAAGGACGCGTCGGGCGTTTCGCAGATGGACGCGAAAACGCAGGTGACAAGGCTCAACGGCGTTTCGGTCCTCGAAGCGGCGCAGTACCCGCTGGAGGCTAACGTCGGCCTGGCGCTGCTCAAGGAACCCGGCGGAGAGAACGACCGCAAGCTGGTCAGCGTCGCGGTGGGCGCCTGGCTCAACCTGCACGGCGATGCGACGCTTGCAGCAGCGCAGGCGGCACGCGAAGCGGGCAATGCGCCGAATGCCGTGCTGGCGGCGGCTCTAGCCATCGTGGGACCACGGCGCACCGAGCCTGCACGAGCCATTGCGCGCGAGATGATCGAGCGCTTCTCGGCCGCCGGGCTGAAAGACGCGCTCGACGAGAGCTTCATGCTCGATCGGCTGCTGGAGCCAGGAAATGGCGGCGCGTCGATGCTGGCCGCCCAGCCCGACCCGCGTGCCCAGGCGATGCTCGACGGCTTGCGAGCGCGCGGTGCCCGCTCGGTGTTCGTGCGCTACCTCGAGCGCTTGGGCGGCCACCCCAGTGTCGACGCCGTGCTCGCGGCCATCACGACCACGCTGGGTTGGGGGCCGTTGATGCGCAAGCGGGTCTCTCGCTTGACGGTGGAGTGTCTGCCGGTATGGATGCAGCTGTTCGGTACGCTGATCGGCGCCTCGGTCGACGCGTCGCGGCATGAGCCGACGCGCTTTTGTGGCATCGATGAGGTCGATCTGCTCGGCCGTCGCTCGCTCACCGAGGTGGCCTACGTGGCGCTGCTGCATGGCCAGCCGCGCGGGGGCGACCTGTTCGCCTTCCAAACCCTGGTCGGCCTGTTGCTGAGCAACGGCCCGGGCACGATCTCGGCACAGGGCGCCAAGGGCGCGGTCTCGTCCGACGGGCCCGAGCAGCCAGAACGGGTGCAGCTCAACAAGGGGCTGCTCGGCTTCCTCACCCACTGCGGCTACGCGCACGGCGGCAACGGCTACGAAGGCGTGGCCTTCCTGCTCGAGCAGTTCAAGGACAGCGGCCTTCTCGATCCCGGCGACCCGGCACACGGCTTGGACGTCGGCGCGCTCGCGGTGCGCTACGTCGAGTCATACGCGCGCTACAAGGCCGACAGGAAGACCGGCGGCAATCTCGACATCCAGAAGATCCCTGGCGTGAACCACCCGGTGTTCAAGGACAAGCCGGTCAATCACGATCCGCGCGAGGTCTTCATCGGTGAGCTGATGGCCAAGCGCGGCGAGTACAACGTATTCCAGGTCTTCTACCGGGCACTGGTGCAAAAGCTCTTCGACGAGGGTGTCTCACGCACCGTCTACTGCGTCAACATCGATGCGGTGATCGCCGCGCTGCTGCTCAAAACCGTGTGGCCGGCGTACCGCGCCGGCACCATAAAGCCAGAGGCGTTGGAGACCGCCGCGTTCACCATCTTCCTGTACGCCCGCATGCTGGGTTGCGCGGCCGAGATCGACGACCACCTCAACCGCGGTCGCAACATGGACACCCGCGCCGCTGCCTCGGCGTGCCGATTTGTCGCCTGACGCCAAGCCAAACGGGGGGGCCGACTTCTTGAGATCGTTTCAATGGCTGAAAGCTGAGGACACGACCTGCGAGTGGCCAGCCACCTCCCGCCTTCGTGCTTCGATCGGCCACACATCGACGCGTCGGTCGTGACCGCGGCGAATGGGTCACGACGTCCCCGCTCAAGGGTTTGCGCGGATTCGGCCGTCCGGCGGCCCGGACAAGCAGCTGCCGGGAAATCCCGGTGGCCGGCGGACCGCACCCCACCGCGCGAAGGCAACTCCTTCCAAATCAATGACTTGAGCGATGGATTTGCAGCGGCCTCACGTGGCACGTCGGTTGCATTTGCCATGGCCGGCCGCATCGCCCGATGCAAGACAAGACCACGAGACAGGAGACAGGGATGGACACGATGCGCGACCTCGATCCCGCCGAGACCGGTGAATGGGTCGACGCCTTGCGTGCGGTGCAGCAGCACCGTGGCGGCGAACGCAGCAACTACCTGATCAACCGGCTCGTAGACCAGGGCCGGCGCGACGGCGTGTACGTGCCGCGCTCGTTGAACACGGCCTACTGCAACACCATCCCGCCGGAGCGCGAAGAGAAGAGCCCGGGCGATCGCGCCATCGAACATCGGCTGCGTTCGATCATCCGCTGGAACGCGATGGCGATCATCCTGCGGGCCAACAAGGACTCGTCGGAACTCGGCGGTCACATCGCCAGCTTCCAGTCGGCCGCCACGCTGTATGACATCGGCTTCGGCCACTTCTGGCACGCGCCGACCGACACGCATGGCGGCGACCTGCTATTCATTCAAGGCCACAGTTCGCCGGGCATCTACGCGCGCGCCTTCCTCGAAGGACGGCTCACCGAAGCGCAGTTGCTCGGCTATCGGCAAGAGGCCGAAGGGCAGGGTATCCCGTCGTATCCGCACCCGTGGCTGATGCCGGATTTCTGGCAGTTCCCCACTGTGTCGATGGGTCTAGGCCCGCTCATGGCCATCTACCAGGCGCGTTTCCTGAAATACCTTCACGGTCGCGGCCTCGCCGACACGGACAAGCGCAAGGTCTGGGCCTTCATGGGCGACGGCGAGATGGACGAGCCCGAGTCGCTGGGCGCGATCTCGCTGGCCGGACGCGAGAGCCTCGACAACCTGGTCTTCGTCATCAACTGCAACCTGCAGCGGCTCGATGGCCCGGTACGCGGCAACGGCAAGATCGTGCAGGAACTCGAAAGCGTGTTCCGCGGCGCCGGCTGGAACGTCATCAAGGTGCTGTGGGGCAGCGGCTGGGACGCGCTGCTGGCCAAGGACACCAGCGGCAAGCTGCTGCAGCGCATGGAGGAATGCGTCGACGGCGAGTACCAGGACTTCAAGAGCAAGAGCGGCGCCTACGTGCGCGAGCACTTCTTCGGCAAGTACGAAGAGACCAAGGCGCTGGTCGCCGACATGAGCGACGACGAGATCTGGGGCCTGACGCGTGGCGGGCACGACCCGGTGAAGGTCTTCGCCGCCTACGCCGCAGCCGTCAAGCACACCGGCCAGCCGACCCTCATTCTGCCGAAGACGGTGAAGGGCTATGGCATGGGCGAATCGGGCGAAGGCCAGATGATCGCCCACCAGGCCAAGAAGATGACGCAGGATGCGTTGCGCGGTTTTCGCGACCGCTTCCAGATTCCCGTGGCCGACGCCGACCTGGCGAACGTGCCCTTCATCAAGCTGCCGGAAGACAGCCCCGAGATGAAGTACCTGCGCGAGCGCCGTGCGGTACTCGGCGGCTACCTGCCGCAGCGCCGACGCAAGTCGGCTTCGCTGGAGATCCCGCCGCTGGCCACCTTCGATCGGTTGCTCAAGGACAGCGGCGAGCGCGAGATCAGCACCACGATGGCCTTCGTGCAGATGCTCGGCACGCTGGTGCGCGACAAGGCCATCGGCAAGCATGTGGTGCCGATCGTGCCCGACGAGTCACGCACCTTCGGCATGGAGGGCATGTTCAGGCAGCTCGGCATCTGGTCGTCGCTGGGCCAGCTCTACAAGCCGCAGGACGCCGACCAGCTGATGTACTACCGCGAGTCCAAGGACGGGCAGGTGCTGCAGGAGGGCATCAACGAAGGCGGCGCGATGTCGAGCTGGATCGTCGCGGCCACCTCGTACAGCACGAACAACGTGCCGATGATCCCGTTCTACATCTACTACTCGATGTTCGGCCTGCAGCGCGTGGGCGACCTGGCCTGGCTGGCCGGCGACATCCGCGCGCGCGGCTTCCTGCTCGGCGGCACTGCCGGCCGCACGACGCTCAACGGCGAAGGCTTGCAGCATGAGGATGGCCACAGCCACATCCTGGCCGGCACGATCCCCAACTGCATCAGCTACGACCCCACCTTCGCCTACGAGGTGGTGACGATAATCCGCGACGGCATGCGCCGCATGTATGCCGATCAGGAGGACGTCTACTTCTACGTCACCCTGATGAACGAGAACTATCCGCACCCCGGCATGCCCGAGGGAAGCGAGGCGGGCATCCTGAAGGGCCTGTACCAGCTCAGCGACGGCGGCAAGACGGCGAAGAAGGGCCACCGCGTGCAGCTGATGGGCAGCGGGACGATCCTGCGCGAGGTGATGTTCGCGGCGGAGCTTCTGAAGGCCGACTTCGGCATCGCCGCCGACGTCTGGAGCGCCACCAGCTACAACGAGCTGCGCCGCGACGGCATGGCGGCGGAGCGCTGGAACCGCCTGCATCCGACGGAGGAGGCGCGCAAGAGCCACGTCGAAGCCTGTCTCGTCGGCCACGACGGCCCCGTCATCGCCGCCACCGACTACATGCGCAACTACGCCGACCAGGTGCGCGAATCCGTGCACGCCGCGGGCCGCCGCTACGTGGTGCTGGGCACCGACGGTTTCGGCCGCAGCGACTACCGCAAGAAGCTCCGCCGCTTCTTCGAGGTCGACCGCTGGCACGTGGCCGTGGCCGCGCTGAAGGCGCTGGCCGACGACGGCGTCATCAAGCCGGCCGTGGTGGCCGAGGCGATCGCCAAGTACGGGCTCGATGCCGAGCGCGCAGCCCCCTGGACCGTGTGAGGCCCGACATGAGCACAAGCAACGACATCCGGGTGCCCGACATCGGCGACTTCAAGGACGTGCCGGTGATCGAGATCTTCGTCAAGGTCGGCGACACGGTGAAGGCCGAGGATCCGCTGGTCTCGCTGGAGTCCGACAAGGCGACGATGGACGTGCCGGCGCCGCGCGGCGGCAAGGTCAGGACGATCGCGGTGAAGGTCGGCGACAAGGTCAGCGAAGGCAGCGTGATCATGGCTTTCGAAGGCGACGGCAGCACCGCCGCTGCAGCACCGCCCGCCGGACCGGCCAAGCCCAGCGTCAGCGCGCCACCATCGGCCGTCAGCGCGCCGGCCGGCCTGGCCGAGGTGCGCGTGCCAGACATCGGCGACTTCAAGGACGTGCCGGTGATCGAGATCTTCGTCAAGCTCGGCGACACGGTGAAGGCCGAGGACCCACTGATCTCGCTGGAATCCGACAAGGCGACGATGGATGTGCCCGCGCCGCTGTCGGGCGTCGTGCAGGCGATCCAGATCAAAGTGGGAGACAAGGTCAGCGAAGGTTCGGTAATCCTGTCGTTGGGCACGGGTGCTGTCGCGGCGGTGCCTGCAACGACCGCGCCGGCAGCCGCGGTAGCCGCGCTCGCTCCGGCTGCCGCAGCGGCCGGCGGTGGCATCGACGAAGCCGCCTTCGCGCTGGCCTACGCCGGCCCGGCGGTGCGCAAGCTGGCACGCGAGCTGGGCGCGGACCTCGGCCAGGTCAGGGGGACCGGCGACCATGGCCGCATCCTTCGCGAGGACGTGCAGGCGTTTGCAAAGGGCGGCGCGCCCGCGGCGGCGCCGGCGGCCGCCAAGGCCGCGCCGGCGTCCGGCGGAGGCGGCCTCGATTTGCTGCCTTGGCCCAAGGTCGACTTCGCCAAGTTCGGCCCGGTCGAGCGCAAGGAGATGTCGCGCATCAAGAAGATCTCGGCCGCCAACCTGCACCGCAACTGGGTCGTCATCCCGCACGTCACCACCCATGACGAAGCCGACATCACCGAACTCGAGCAGTTCAGGGTGCAGATGAACAAGGAGCTCGAGAAGTCGGGCGTCAAGCTCAGCATGCTGCCTTTCATGATGAAGGCGGCGGTGTCGGCGCTCAAGAAGTTCCCCGAGTTCAACGCCAGCCTCGAAACCACAGGTTCGGGCGACGCGCTGGTGCTGAAGAACTACTGGCACATCGGCTTCGCTGCCGACACACCCAACGGCCTGATGGTGCCGGTGATCCGCGACGTCGACAGGAAGACCGTGCCGGACATTGCCAAGGAAATGGGCGATCTCGCCAAGCTGGCGCGCGAGGGCAAGCTCAAGCCCGACCAGATGCAAGGCGGGACCTTCACGATCAGCTCGCTGGGCGGCATCGGCGGCATCTACTTCACGCCGATCATCAATGCGCCCGAGGTCTCGATCATGGGCGTGTGCAAGAGCTACTGGAAGCAGGTGTCCAGCGACGGCAAGCAGTACCAGTCGCGGCTGATCCTGCCTCTGTCGCTGTCGTGGGACCACCGCGTGATCGACGGCGCCGCAGCCGCGCGCTTCAACGTGCATTTCGCCAACGTGCTTGCCGATCTGCGGCGCGTGCTGTTCTGAAGGGACCTGCCCAAATGGCCAATCTGGTGGAAGTCAAGGTCCCCGACATCGGCGACTTCAAGGATGTCGCGATCATCGAGCTGCTGGTCAAGCCCGGCGAGGTGATCGCCGTCGACACGGGGCTGATCATGGTCGAGTCCGACAAGGCCTCGATGGAGATTCCGTCGAGTCACGCCGGGACGGTGAAGGACGTCAGGGTCAAGCTCGGCGACAAGGTCAGCGAGGGCTCGGTGATCCTGACGGTCGAGGCAGCGGGCGCCGCCGCGCCCGTGCCCGCCAAGTCGCCGGCCCCCGCTGCTGCCGCCGCACCTGCGGCTGCCGCGCCCGCACCCGCCGCCCTCGGCTTTGCCGGCAAGGCGGATCTGGAGTGCGAGATGCTCGTGCTCGGCGCCGGCCCGGGCGGCTACTCGGCGGCCTTCCGCAGCGCCGACATCGGCATGAAGACCGTGCTCGTCGAGCGATACGCCACGCTCGGCGGCGTGTGCCTGAACGTCGGCTGCATCCCCTCGAAGGCATTGCTGCACACCGCCGGCGTGATCGACGAGGCGAAGTCGCTCGGCCACCACGGCATCAAGTTCGCGGCGCCGGAGATCGACATCGATGCCCTGCGCGGCTTCAAGGACGGGGTGGTCAAGAAGCTCACCGGCGGACTCGCTGGCATGGCCAAGGCGCGCAAGGTCGAGGTCGTGACGGGGGTCGGCAACTTCCTCGACCCGCATCACCTCGAGGTCGCGCTCGCGGGCGGCGGCAAGAAGATCGTCAGGTTCGCCAAGGCCATCATCGCCGCCGGCTCGCAGGCCGTGAAGCTGCCCTTCATGCCCGAAGACGAACGTGTCGTCGATTCGACCGGAGCGCTGCTGCTCAAGAGCGTCCCGAAGCGCATGCTGGTCATCGGCGGCGGCATCATCGGCCTCGAGATGGCCACCGTCTACTCGACGCTGGGCACGCGCATCGACGTGGTCGAGATGCTCGATGGCTTGATGCAGGGCGCCGACCGCGACCTGGTCAAGGTCTGGGAGAAGTTCAACTCGGCGCGATTCGACAAGGTCATGCTCAAGACCAAGACGGTCGGGGCGAAGGCCACCAAGGACGGCATCGAGGTCAGCTTCGAGGGCGAGAAGGCGCCCGACAAGCCCCAGCTCTACGACCTGGTGCTGGTGGCGGTGGGCCGCAGCCCGAACGGCAAGAAGATCGCCGCCGAGAAGGCCGGCGTCGCGGTCACCGACCGCGGCTACATCGATGTCGACAAGCAGATGCGCACCAACGTGCCGCATATCTTCGCGATCGGCGACATCATCGGCCAGCCGATGCTCGCCCACAAGGCGGTGCATGAAGCGCATGTGGCGGCCGAGGCGGCGCACGGCGAGGCGGCCTTCTTCGATGCGCGGCAGATTCCGTCGGTCGCCTACACCGACCCCGAGGTGGCCTGGGCCGGCAAGACCGAGGAGCAATGCAAGGCCGAAGGCATCAAGGTCGGCAAGGCGGTGTTTCCCTGGGCGGCCTCGGGCCGGGCCATCGCCAACGGACGCGACGAGGGCTTCACCAAGCTGCTGTTCGACGAGGCGACCCACCGCATCGTCGGCGGCGGCATCGTCGGCACCCATGCCGGCGACCTGATCAGCGAGGTCTGCCTGGCGATCGAGATGGGCTGCGAGCCGGCCGACATCGGCAAGACGATCCACCCGCACCCGACCCTGGGCGAATCGATCGGCATGGCGGCCGAGGTCTTCGAAGGCCATTGCACCGACCTGCCGCCGCAGAGGAAGAAGTAGGCGAACGTCGTGGCCCTGAACCTCGCATTCGAGACTGTCGGCAGCGGCCCGCCGCTGCTGGTGCTGCACGGCCTGTTCGGTTCCTGCAGCAACTGGCGCAGTGTCGCGCGCCACCTCGCTGGCACGCACACCGTGCACAGCGTAGACCTGCGCAACCACGGCGCCTCGCCCTGGGCGGACTCGATGGACTACACCGAGATGGCCGACGATGTGCTTCAGTTGATCGACCGGTTGGAACTGAAACGGCCCGCGGTGCTGGGCCACAGCATGGGCGGCAAGGCGGCGATGGCGCTGGCGCTGCGTTACCCGAAGCGCGTGAGCCGGTTGCTCGTGGTCGACATCGCGCCGGTGTCGTATGCCGACACGCTGACACCCTTCGCCCTGGCCATGCGCCGCGCTGACGTGCTGGCGGCTCCCAGCCGCGTCGAGGTCCAGGCCCGCTTGCAGCAGGCCGTACCGGACCCCGGCGTGGTGCCTTTCCTGATGCAGAACCTGGTGATGCACAACGACCACTTCGACTGGCGCATCAACCTGCTGGGCATCAGCGCGGCGATGCCCCAGTTGCGCGGCTTTCCCAGTCGGCTTCTGGGGGCCCGTTTCGACGGGCCGC
>Ga0207681_10000537_pt1 | contig 26181 bp, 24 predicted proteins | sample KBSS53metaG_FD_184324 | JGI IMG/M metagenome (GOLD analysis project Ga0207681, IMG submission 184324) | Switchgrass rhizosphere microbial communities from Kellogg Biological Station, Michigan, USA - KBS S5-3 metaG (SPAdes) (version 2) | ecosystem: Host-associated > Plants > Roots > Rhizosphere... | reverse complement strand
GGCGCCAGCACGATCTCGACGCCGCGCAGCAATGGCAGCAGGACGGGGAGCAGGGCGGTCGGCCAGCGACGCGCGACGGCACGCGGTATCAATTGGCCCACGACCAGCACGATCAGTGCGAATACCACCAGACGCCGCGCCACGACGGCGAGGCTGACGTCGCCGACGGAGCCGATCAAGGCACCCGCGACGTAGACGGTGACGGCGACGCCCGTCGCGGCCGCGAGCAACAGTCGCTGTGGCCGCTCGAGGTAGAGATCCGCGCTCGGCGCGCCACGGAGCCGCTGCTCCGCCCAATGTCGCAGCCAGATGCGACTCACCGATCGAACCGCCGTCGCCGCGCCCGTTAGGCACGCGAGAAGCACGAGGCAGACGAACAGCGGCGCGGAGATGGTCATGTCAGGCGACCGCTCATGTATTCCGCGCGCTCGAAGTACACGCGCTCGATGCGTCGCTTCACGACGCGCTCGATGACCACGCGGAACCCGTCCAGGAAGAACTTCTCGCCGGCTTCGGGCACACGTCCGAGCAGCTCGTAGACGAGTCCGCCGACGGTGGTGACGCCCTCGCGGTGAAAGTCGTGGCCGACGATCTCCGAGAGCTCGTCGACGGTCAGCCGCCCCGGCACCCAGAACCGCCGCCCGTCCTCCTGCTCCACCGACGCTTCTTCGACGTCGTACTCGTCGCGGATCTCGCCGACGATCTCCTCGAGGATATCCTCAATGGTCACGATACCCGCCGTACCGCCGAACTCATCGACGACCACGGCGATGTGTGTCCGGCTCGACTGAAAGTCGCGGAGCTGCTGGTCGATCGTCTTGCTCGCGGGAATGAAGACCGCTGGCCGGACGAGCGGCGCCCATCCATCCGGTGGCTCCTCATCGGCAAGCGCAGCCGGCAGCAGGTCCTTCGCGTAGAGGATTCCGACGATCTCATCGAGCGTGTCGTCGAACACGGGGAAGCGTGCGTGCTCCGAGCTGCGGACGCGGGCGAGGACATCGGACCACGGCGTCGTGCGTTCGATGCCGACAAGGTTGACGCGCGGCACCATCACTTCGTGCACCGCGGTGTCGCCGAGCGAGAAGACGCCGTGGATGATCGTTTCCTCGGCGTCGGTGACGTCGGCCTCCGCGGCAACGATCTGACGGAACTGCTCGGTGGTCGCTTCGCGGTCCTCCTCGACGGGCGTAGGTGGGATGAACGCCTGCAGGATGTTGTCGAGCCATGATCCGACCAGGACCACCGGCGACAGGACGCGCTCGACGCCGCGGACGACCGGTGCGAGGCGATCCATCGTGCGGACGCTCGTCGCGTCGCCGACGCTTCGCGCGATGCTCTCGGACACGAGCACGGCGACGAGCGCGAGCGGCACGGCGATGAGCAGCGACGCCGTGAGCGAACGGTCGGAGAACCGCAGCGCCGACGCCGTCGCACACCCCGCGACCAGGTGCGCGAGAATGCGAGCGAACGCGAGCGCGCGGTGTGGCCGCTCGCGACGCTCGGCAAGCGATCGGAGCGTTGGGCTCAGCGTTGGATCGCCGGGTTCGAGCGCGAGCAGCGCACCGTCCGCCGCGGCGAACAGTGCGGCCGCGAGCGACGACGCGATCGCGATCAGGGCAGCACTGAGCGTCGTCATCGCGCGCGCCCGTTCACCGTGCCGCGATTCATGACGCGGGAGAGCAACTGCTCCTGACGCCGCCACATCCGCGACGTCGTGCGATCGTCGCCGTCGGGGTGATCGTGCCCCAGGATGTGCAAGGTGCCGTGGATGACGAGCCGCGCCACCTCTTCGCGCACACCGGCGCCCAACCGCGCCGCGTTGAACCGCGCGACGTCCGGCGCAATGTAGATGTCGCCTAACACGGGCCGATGCGACGGGGCCCCCGGCAGCGGTCCGAGCGCGAACGAGATGACGTCCGTCGGGCCGGCATGGCCGAGGTGTTTTCGATTGAGCCGCGCGATGTGCGGCGGCGACACCAGCGTGATCGAGACGAGGGCGTCACGGACGCGTTCGGCTTTCAGCACCGAGATCGCCACCGCGCGGATCCGCTCTCGCGACAAGGGCGCGCGGGTGTTCTCGGCCGCGACGTCGACGACGAGACTCACGACGTCCTCATCCCGATTTCACACCCGCGCCCGAAGACCGCGGTGGCGACTGACCGGCGTCTCCGTCGCGACCTTCCGTCGCGGGCATGTCGATTCCGCGCGCTTCCGTTGTGCCGAACTCCGCGGTGATCCCGCCGCTCGCGGCCGGATAGTCGATGCGCGAGTGATACATTCCCGAGAGCACGCGCGTGAACTGCTCCTTCACGGTCTCGAGCTGCGCCTGCGTGATCGGCGCATCGCGCAGCTGTCCCTGATCGACGCGCTGGCGCACGATGCGCTCGACGACTTCGCGGATCTTCTGCGGCGTCGGGTCGTTGAGCACGCGAACGGCGGCTTCCGCGCCGTCGGCAAGCATGACGATGGCCGTTTCAATGCTTTGGGGCGATGGTCCGGGATACGCAAACTCCGCGCTGTTCGCCGGCGGTCCGTCTCGCTCTTTCGCCTTCTCGAGGAAGTACGAGATGGGCCCCGTGCCGTGGTGCTCGCGAATGAACGGCAGCACGCCGCGCGGCAGCTTGTGCTCTTCAGCGAGCTCGAGGCCCTCGAGCACGTGATTGCGGATGATCGACGCGCTCGTGGTGGGCTTGAGCTTGTCGTGAGGATTCCGCCCCTTCGCCTGATTCTCCGCGAAGTACTGCGGCTTCTTCAGCTTGCCGATGTCGTGATACAGCGCGCCGACGCGGGCAAGCAGGCCGTTCGCGCCGATGGCATTGCTCGCGCTCTCGGCGAGGTTGGCGATCGCGATGGTGTGTCCGTACGTGCCCGGCGCCTCGAGGCTCAGCCGGCGCAGCAGCGGGCGATTCAGATCGGACCACTCCAGCAGCGTGAAGTCGGTATCGACGCCGGCGAACTGCTCCGCACCGGGGAGCAGCACCATCGCAATGGACACGGATGCGACGGCGTTCAACGCGCCCCATCCCGCACTGCGGGCGATGTCCACGAACGGAAGGTCGAGCGTCAGCCCGATCGCCACAGCCGCGATCAGATAGGCGCCAGCGATCGCGAACATCGCGAAATGCGACTGATTCCGATGCCGGACGATGCGGACGGTGAACGCGGCGGCCGTCCCGCCGATCAGGTTCAGAAAGAGCGCGTTCGTTCCGCGAAATTCGCTCTGACCGCCAATGAGGACGGCCAGGACCATCGCCGCGATCATGCCGATGCGCGGGTCGAACAGGATGCTGACGATCACGGCGGCAAACGCCACCGGGATCAATTCCGGATGGACCCGCTGCGGCACATGCGCGATGAGCGATGACGCGATGATCACGATCAGGAACACGATCGCGAACAGCAGCACGGCGCGAATGGACCCGTACAAGGCCGGGCGGAAGAGCCAGAGGGTCAGCCCGAAGATCGTGAGCACGAGGGTGTTGAACAACACGGCACCTACCACGCGATTCGCGTTGCGCCTTCCCGCACCGCGTCGCGCCAGCTCGTCCTGCAGCGCACGCATCTTCTCGCGCTCTTCTCGCCCGACGACCTCATGGGCACCGACGATCTTCTCACCGAGCTGCAGCGTGTACTTCACGTTAGGTACCGACTGGCGCAGCTGCTGCCTCGCGCGCTCCGTCGCGATCCGGTCGTAGACGATCGTCGGCCGGAAGAACGCCGCCAGGAGCTTCCGGAACACGGCATCGCCCGGGAGCGATTGCGGGTCCGGATGCACGAGGCGCGACGAAACCAACAGGGTCGCGAACGTCGGAATGCTGTCGACGTTGATGGATTTCTCCGACCCATCGCGTCGCAGCGTCACGGCCCCCTGAATTGCGTCGAGCACGCCGGTCGCGGCAATACCGTTCGCGAGCCATCGGTCGTAGACGCGACGTACGGCGCTCACCGCGTTCTCGCCGCGCGCCGGCATGGCCAGGTATTGCGCTTCCGCCGCCGTCAGTTGAACGCCCAGCCGGTGGCCCAGCTCCTGGATCGCCGCCGTTCGCTGGCTCTCGGTGCCGGCATCGATTCGCCGAACCTCGCCGGCAAACTGATCGACGAGCTGGCGCGACGAATCGAGGGCCGCCGGAGCCAGGCTGAAGATGGGCTGGACGGAGCGGACAATGTCGCCCTGCTCCTTCGCCAGCTCCTCGGGCGACTTCAGGACCGTGTAGCCGAACGGGGCGATGACGTTGTCCGGCGCGACCGACCCCACTTCGAGGATCGGAGAGTCGACGGCCGGCGATGCGGGAAAGACCAGGTAAGTGACGGCCGCGACACCAAGCGCGATGATCGCGCGGATTCCGTGGAAGCGAATGGCGCGCGCCCGTGGACTTCCCTCGTCGGCGTCGCCGCCGCCTAGCCACCCCGCCAGGGCGTTCAATCGCCGCCGTCCTCGGCGTAAGCCTTGATGATCTCGCGGACGAGTCTGTGCCGAACGACGTCCGTGTCCGTGAGATAGTGAAACCCGATGCCGTCGATGCCGGTGAGGATGCGCTCGATCTGCATGAGGCCCGACTCTTCACGCTTCGGCAGATCGATCTGCGTCTTGTCGCCGGTGATGACCGTCTTCGAGTTCACACCCAGTCGCGTGAGGAACATCTTCATCTGCGCAGCGGTCGCGTTCTGCGCCTCGTCGAGAATGACGAACGCATCGGCCAACGTACGACCGCGCATGTATGCGAGCGGCGCGATCTCGATGGTCCGCGTCTCCAGCGCCTTCTGCATCCGCTCGACGGGCATCATGTCCTCGAGCGAGTCGTAGAGCGGCCGCAGATACGGATCGACCTTGGCCTGCATGTCACCGGGCAGGAAGCCGAGGCTCTCGCCGGCTTCCACGGCCGGTCGCGCGAGCACGATACGCCTAACGCGCTTCCGCGACAGCGCGTCGACCGCCGCGGCGACCGCCAGATAGGTCTTGCCCGTGCCGGCCGGCCCGATCCCCACGACGATGTCGTTCTCCGCGATCAGACCGAGATACTCCGCCTGTCCCGGTGTCTTGGGCTGGATGATCTTCCGGATGCCGGGCAGCACGATGCGGTTGTCGCTGCCGGTCGGCTCACGAGCACCATCCATGCTCATGCGGAGGACGTCGTCCGCGTCGAGCACAGTGCCCTGCTTGGCGGCGTCGATCATACGCTGCGCGACCGAGGTCGCGCGCTCGACGGCGTCCGCCGGGCCCACGAGGGTGAGGGTATCGCCGCGGAGCGCCACGCGAATGCCGGTCTGTCGCTGGAGCTCGATCAGATTGGCGTCATTCACGCCGGCCAGGGTCAACAGGTCGGCGCCTTCCGTGTTCAATCGATGCGTCGTTTGTTCGTCGGTCAACGCGATGCTCCGTCAGTCTCCCACGATTGCGATGTGAAGCTCGCTGAGGTCCTCGCCCGGCACCGTCGTCGGTGCGCCCTCGTAGAGGGCCCGCGCTGCCGTGGTTTTGGGGAAGGCGATGACATCGCGCAGCGATGTGGCGCCGGCAAGCAGCATGGCCACGCGGTCGAAGCCGAACGCGATGCCTCCGTGCGGCGGCGCGCCGGCACGCAGCCCCTCGAGCAGGAAGCCGAACCGTGCCTTCGCCGTCTCCTCGTCGATGCCTAACAACGAGAACACGCGCGACTGAGCGGCGGGGTTGGAGATGCGAATGCTGCCTCCGCCAAGCTCCGTACCGTTCAGCACGATGTCGTAAGCGAGCGCCCGGGCTTTCGTCGGGTCCGTTGCCAGCAGGTCTCCGTCGTCAGGGTGCACCGCGGTGAACGGGTGGTGAACCGCCGTGACACCACCGGTCGACGGGTCACGGTCGAACATCGGAAAATCGACGACCCACAGGAACTCGAGCTTGTCGTGTCTGATCAGATCGAGCCGCCGGGCAAGGTCCTGTCGCACGCGGTCCAGCGCCGAAGAGGACACGGCATCCTCTGCGGCAACGAACACGCCAAGGTCCCCGTCGCTGAGCGTGAGCCGGTCCGCCGTCCCCGCAGGCAGGAACTTCGCGCCCTTACCCTCGAGCCCGGCTGGCGTGCGCTTGAGGACGATCAGCCCGCCTGCCCCCGCCGACTTCGCCACGGCCTCGAGCTCATCCGTCTGCTTCCGGGACAGCGTCGCGCCCCCGGGCACGCGGATGCCTCGAACGCGGCCGCCGCGATCGATTACCTGTCTCACGAACGTCAGCTCGGACGCCGCAAACGCAGCCGTAACATCGGTTATCTCCAGACCGTAGCGCAGATCGGGGCGGTCACAGCCGTAACGCTCCATCGAGTCTGCGTAGGTCATCCGTCGAAACGGGGTCTGGATCTCGTGGCCACCAACGCGCCAGAGCGCGTGCACGAGTCCCTCCCCCACACGCATCACATCCTCGCGGGTAACGAAGGAGGCCTCGATGTCGATCTGCGTGAACTCGGGCTGCCGATCCGCACGCAAGTCCTCGTCGCGGAAACAACGCGCGATCTGGAAATAGCGGTCGAAGCCCGACACCATCAGCAGTTGCTTGTAGAGCTGCGGGGACTGCGGAAGTGCGTAGAACTCGCCCGCGTGGACGCGGCTCGGGACGAGGTAGTCGCGCGCACCTTCCGGGGTCGGCTTGGTCAGGATGGGCGTCTCGATCTCCACAAACCCGTCGTCGCTCAGGAACGCTCGCGCGGCCTGCATCAGACGGTGACGCAGCACGATGTTGTCGCGCAATTCCGGCCGTCGCAGGTCGAGATGGCGATGACGAAGACGCAGCTCCTCGGCCGCCAAGGGCTCGCCGCGATTCCGCGCCACGGGAATCACTGGCGTCTCCGCCGGCCCCACGACACGCAACGTCTGCCCACGAACCTCGACGTCTCCCGTCGCCAGCTCCGCGTTGCGCATCTCCGCCGGACGCGCAGCGACGTCCCCAGTGATGAGGACGACGCTCTCGGAGCCGAGAGAACGCGCGACCTCGAGCGTTTCGGCCGACGCGTTGGCCGGATCGAACGATACCTGAACGATGCCCGCGCGGTCGCGGAGGTCGATGAAGACGAGCCCACCGAGGTCACGACGCCTGTGCACCCACCCACCCAGACGCACGCGGTTGCCGATGTGCTCCGCCCTGAGCGATCCACAAAGCAAGTCGCGCAGTGTGGTCTTGAAAGTCGAGGTAGCGCTCACGAAACCGATTCCCGGCGACACGGCGCCGTTAGAGAAGCACATGCGCCGGACGACCGCGCGAACGCACCACGCCTCTTCGCAGGCGGCAACCTGTGCGCGCCTCCGCGCGGCACCGCCGCGATAGCCCGGTGAATCACTGTGGACCTAGGATGTGAATGGGGCCGACCCAGCCTGCGGCCGAGCCGAAGCGTTGAAGAGACCTACGCAATCGAGCTGTCGCCAGACCGTCCGGGCGGCGCTGAGAAGCACGCGCGCGATGTATCGGCGCGGCGCTGAGAACGTAAACGACGATGTGATAGCAGCATACGGGACGCGAAATGTACATGCGCCCGTGCGGTGCCGGTAGGAGCCGCCTTGACCGATCCGGCCTGTATCCATATGCTCAAGTCAATGCGTTGCTTGAGCTTCGCCGCCTGCGCGGCGCTCCTATTGCCGAGCCCGAGCGACGCTCAGAGCGTTCCTGGCCGCGATCTGCTTCGATATCCGCTTGGCACTCTGGCCGAGGCCCCAGCGCTGGCAACCGAGACCGGCGACGGCTTTCAGAATCCCGCTGCGATACGACTCCCCACCGATGGGTTCATCCGCGGAACTGTCGTCGCGCTCAACACCGGCACCGACCGCGGCGTCGGCGCGCAGCTCGCCGCAATAGCCGTCGGCCTACCTCAGCGTATCACCGTCGCCTTCTCGGCGGCGCACGCCTCGATTACCGGCATAAGCCAGACGATCGAGGATCCACAGCCCATCGGCCGCGACATTCCGTACAGCACGCTCGTGTTGAGCCTGACCGGAGCGCGCCGCTCGCTCAAGTACGTCACGACCGGCGTCGCCGTTCGCTACCGCACAGGAGAGGTGGACGGCCTGCGCCGCTCAACGATCGGGCTCGACGGTGGCGTGCTGGCGGAACGCGTGTTCGGGTACGATGCGCGATTCGGTGTATCGAGTTTCATGTGGGGCCCGGGCGCCGACGACAGCGAGGACGCGTCGTTCTCCGCTGCGTTCGACGCGCGCGTATTCGGCCCCGATTCCACGCGGCAGGCGCGCGTTGGGTTTTCATACACGTTCGAGGACGGGCCGTCGGCGGGGTATTACGTTTTCACATCGGGCCGGTACTCGCGCTGGATCGCGCGCGCGGGTGTTGCCCGCACCGAGGCGTTCGGCCACCACGACACCGTGCTCCGTCTCGGGCTGGCCTTGCGCTACGCGCGCTACACCGTCGGGCTCTCGCGCGAGGAGAGCGCGGGCGGCTTCGATCCCACGTACCAGTTCGTACTGAGCGGCATCTTCCGGTGACGAACAACCTCCTCGATCTCGACCCGACCGCGGCAGCCGACGCGCTTCGCGAATTTGCGATCGCGTGCGGAGAGCCCGCGTACCGCGGCGGTCAGGTTGCGCGCCGGCTCTGGCACGCACCGGCCAGATCGTTCGAGGAGATGACCGAGCTGCCGAAGGCGTTCCGCGTCGCGCTGACCGAGCGTTTCTCGATGCCGCGGCTCGAGGTCGCTTCGCGACAGAAGTCGACCGATGGCACGGAGAAGTTCCTCTTCCGCCTGCACGACGGCCAGCACATCGAAACGGTTGCCATCCCGGAAGGCGACCGGCTGACGTTCTGCCTATCGTCGCAGGCGGGGTGCGCACTCCGCTGCGCGTTCTGCGCGACGGGCCTGATGGGGTTCGCGCGGAACCTCGAGCCGCACGAGATCGCCGGACAGGTACGCGAGCTCGCGCTGCTGGACCCGCCGTTGCGCGCGACGAACATCGTGTTCATGGGCATGGGCGAACCGCTGCTCAACTGGGGCGCGCTGAACACCACCCTCACGATCCTCAACGATCCGCGCGCCTTCGGCATTGGCGCGCGCCACATCACGGTGTCGACGGTTGGCGTGCTCCCCGGCATCGTCGCGCTCGCGGCGCGTCCGGAGCAGTTCCGGCTGGCGATCTCGATTCACGCGCCGAACGACGCGCTCCGGCGTACGCTCATGCCGATCAACACGAAATATCCATTGGCGGACGTCATCGCGGCCGCGTCGCAGTTCGATCGCCGCGTCACCTTCGAGTACGTGATGCTCGGCGGCGTGAACGACGGTCCCGAACAGGCGCGAGAGCTCGCGATGCTCGCGCGTCAGTGCCGGGCGTTCGTGAATCTCATTCCGCTCCACCCGGGGGGCGCCGGCGAATTCACACCGACGACCGGCGAGGACATCCGACGGTTCGCCGCGTGGCTGCGGCGCGGCGGGATCGAAGTCGCGATTCGCAAGAGCCGCGGTATGGACATCGCCGCGGCGTGCGGCCAGCTACGGGCTGAACGGCTGCGCCGGCGCCCGCCACGCGCTGCCGAGCACCACGGTGACGTCCACGTAGCGTGACGTGTCGGGGCGCGCTTCCACGCGCGCCGCGCCTAACGCGTCACCGACGAGACGCGCCCACTCGGGGTGGTTCGTGCGATCGAGGATGATGGTGGAATCCTGGATCACGCCCGAGGTGGAGTACTTCACTACATCGAACCCCCTGTCCCGAAGCAGGCGGGTGACCCGCCGGGCGAGTCCGCCCGTCTTCGTCGCGTTGATGACCTCGACCTTGACGCGCGTGTTGGGCGGCGCGGTGACTTCTCGCCGCGCGAACCGGCCCAGCGCCGTCGCGCGGACCGGTCTCGGACGTTCGCGAAGGGTGAGCATTGCCGCCGTGGCGCCGACGATCGCGACGACGAGCGCCCCCATGAGCCACCGGCCGCGCACCGTCATCTGACGCTGTTCCACAGATCTGCGGTTTCGGGAAAAAGCATCTTCCCCTCCCGCACGGTCCATTCGATGCGCGTGCGCACGACCTGACGGAACACCCCGTCGAAGTCGGTGGTGACGTGCGCCGCCAGAAACGCGCGATCGGCACGCGAGAACGGCCGGCCCGGCTCCAGAAAGTCGGCCATGTACAGCGCCTTGCCCGTGCGGCCCCAGTGCGCGCTGCCTAACGTGTGCCAGCGGATGGCCTCGAGCACCTCCGACCGCTCCTCGCCGTCGGTCGCCAGGCGTGCCGCAACCGCCGGTCCGTGCAGAATGTGCCACGGCCGCTCGTCGTCGCCCGCCAGGCGACGCAACTCGGCCTCGGGGGCGTCGCGCAGCGCATCGTGCAGGACCCCGACGTCGTGCCATGCCTGACGCTCCGCGGCCGACAGACCGAGCGGTCCCCCCCAGTCATCCAGCAGTGCCGTCACGCGTGCAATGTGCGCGCGCCGCTTCTCCGTTACCTGCGCCCACGATGGGAGCGCGACGTCGGTCGCGGCGCCGGGCGGAGCGGAGTGGTCTCCGGTCGCGCCCCTCATTCGGGCTGCCCGAGAACCATGTTGTCGATGAGCCGCGTCTTGCCGACGCGGGCCGCGACGATGCCGACGCTCTCCGGCGTCGCGTCCACAACGGGCTGCATCGCGACCGCATCCACGACCGCGAAGTAATCGACGCTGACCTCGGGATGTGCCGCGATCGAGCTCGCGCCCTCCGCGGTCAGCGCGTCCCCCCGCCGTTCGCCCTGCGCGAACGCGCGCGCGGCGGCGCGCAGACTCTCGACCAGCGCCAGCGCGCTCGCACGCGCGGATTTGTCGAGATAGCTGTTGCGGCTCGACAGCGCGAGACCGTCGGGCTCACGAACAGTGTCAGCGACGACGAGGTCGATCGGGAAGTTGAGCTCGCGGACCATGCGTCGAATGAGGGCAGCCTGCTGAAAGTCCTTCCGTCCGAAGACCGCAACGTCTGGCGCGACGATGTTGAACAGCTTCGCGACGACGGTCAGCACGCCGCTGAAGTGGCCGGGCCGTACCGCCCCCTCCCATCGCATCGGGAGATCATCCGCCGTGACGTGCAGCGACGGTGGCGTTGGGTACATCTCGCTCACGCCGGGCACGAACAGAAGATCGACGCCCCTCGCTTCTGCCTTCGCCGCATCCCCGCTCTCGTCGCGCGGATACTTCGAGAAGTCCTCGTTCGGTCCGAACTGCGTCGGGTTGACGAAGAGGCTCATCACAACGCAACCCGCCCGCCGCTTCGCTTCGTCGACGAGCCGGAGGTGTCCCTCGTGCAGAAACCCCATCGTCGGCACGAAGCCGACGCGCTCGCCGCGCGTGCGCGCGGCCGTGATGCGCTCGCGCATGTCCGCGATCGTGCTGATCTGGTCCACCGGCTAGAAACTGTGCTCCGCGCCCGGATAGCGGCCGCTCTTCACGTCGTCCGCGAACCGCGTGACCGCGGCGCGGACGTCTCCCGCCATCTCTGCGTAGCGTCGCAGAAACTTCGGCCGGAAGCTGTCATTGAGGCCGAGCAGGTCGTGCAGCACGAGCACCTGACCGTCGCACTCGGCACCTGCCCCGATACCGATCGTCGGAATCGCCACCGCCTCTGTCACCGCCTTCGACACGGCGGTCGGCACGAGCTCGAGAACGACCGAGAACGCGCCAGCGGACTCGAGCCGCCGTGCCTCCTCGATCAGTCGCTCCTTATCGCCAGGGGCGCGTCCCTGCACGCGAAAGCCGCCGAGCGTATTGACGGATTGCGGCGTGAAGCCGATGTGGCCCATCACGGGAATGCCCGCGCGGGTCATCGCGTGCACCGTGGCCGCGATGGCGTCGTCGCCTCCTTCGACCTTCACCGCCTGCGCGTTCGTCTCCTTCATGATGCGCCCGGCATTGCGTAGCGCGTCCTCCGTGCTGACCTGATAGCTCATGAACGGCATGTCGACGACCACCAACGCCCGCGCGGCACCGCGCCGCACTGCCGCCCCGTGATGAATCATCTGCTCGACCGTAATGGGCACGGTCGAGTCGAGCCCGAGGATGACGTTCGCGAGCGAGTCACCAACGAGGATCAGGTCCGCCCCGCCCTCTTCGGACAAGCGCGCGAAGAGCGCGTCGTACGCGGACACCATCACGAGTCGCTCCCCACGCTGTTTCCTGGCGAGCACCTCGCGAACCGTCATCCGGGGCGCGTTGCCGCTGGCGCTACTCATCGATATGCCCGGTCAGCGAACGCCTGAGAGTTGCCAGCTCTCGCTGCCAGAACGCGCGGTCGGCGAGGCCCGGATGAGGCACGACGAGCTCCACGGTGTTCACAACGCGATCATCGAACAGCACGATGTCCAGATCGAGCGTGCGCGAATCCCAGTGCGTCCCTCGCACGCGACCGGCCGCCGTTTCGATGTCCCGCAGCCGACCAAGCAGCTCAACCGGCTGGAGGGTGGTCTCGACGGCGATCATCTGATTGAGATACGCGGGTTGGGCGAGACCAGCGAGTGGCTCCGTTTCCTCCACCTTTGTCACACCTACCACTCGGCACTCCGGGATACGGGCAATGGCGTCGCGTGCGCGATCGAGGTAGGCACGTCGATCGCCGAGGTTCGATCCAAGCGCGATGTAGGCGATCTCGCTCACGGCGCGGAACGTAGGAAGGCCCGTCCGTGGTGTCAATTCACGCGTGTCGGTCCGGCGACGGCGTCCCGACGAGCGGACCTAGTTCGCCCCGTGTGAGGTGACGCGCGCGATTCGTCGAGTCAGATCGCTCAGGCCGGCGGCGACTTCCCGGAGCTCATGCGCAGCGCCTTCGAGCTCACGCAGGGCGCGCGCCTGATCCGCGGCCGACTGGGTAACGTTCTCCGCCCCGGCGCGATTCCGTCGCGAGATCTCGGCGATGCGCGCGACGCGTTCACTGAGCCGTCCGACTTCGGACTCCTGCACGCGCGACGTGTCCGCAATGCGCTGCCCCCACGTCAGGCTCGCGGCGGTTGCGTCCACGATCTCATCGAGCGCCGTGCGCGCGGATTCCGACAACGACTCGACGTCGCTCATCATCGTCTGCCCGCGCCCGACCTGCGACGCCACCTCACGCATCTGGTCCTCGAAGCCGGTCACGATTTCGCCCGCGTCCTCGGACGCGCGCGCGCTCTGCTCGGCCAGCTTCCGCACCTCGTTCGCCACGACCGCGAATCCCTGCCCTTGCTCACCGGCACGCGCGGCCTCGATCGCGGCATTCAATGCGAGGAGGTTGGTCTGATCCGCCAGCTCCTTGATGATCGCGATGAAATCGGTGATCCGCTGGGTGCTTTTCGAAAGCCCGCCGATCTGCGTCGTGCTCTCGCTGATGAAGCGCTTCGCATTCACGAGGCGCTCGATGGCCATGCCGATCGTGTCGCGGTGCTCGGCCGCGATTCTCGTCGCCCGTTCGCTCGCCGCGGCGGCGTCGCCACCATCGCGCGCAATGGTTGACGTCTTTTCGTGGAGAGAGCGCGCGACGTCGAGGCTGCGATCGGCCTGCTCGCTCTCCTCACCGATGCCGCGCGTGATCTCCGCCGTGTTCCGCGCCACAACCTCGGCACCCGCGCGCAACGCTCGGGCCGAGTCGTTCAACGTGTCGAGCTGCGTTTCGACGCGTGTCAGCGCCGCCAGCAGCGGCTGTCGGAGATCCTGAATGTGCAACGCCGTCGCGAGCTGGCTCGCGAAGCGCGACACGAGCGTGACTTCCTTCGCGCCGTACGTGCCGCGCTTGTGGTGATCGAGCTCGACGATCCCGATCGCGCGGTCGCCGAACCGCAGCGGCACGACCGCAAGGCTGACGGTGGAGGCACCCACGCCCTCAGCACGGGCATCACGGGTGGCGTCGGCGATGACGAGCGGTTCGCCCGTGCTGAGCGCGAACTCACGGAGCCGATCGCCGAAGACGCCGTTCTCGCGTGGGTCCGCCAGCAGCCCTTCGTCGGACGAATAGATCATCCGGAGCGCGCCGTTGTTCAGGCGCCAAATCCGGAACCCGTTCCAATCCACGAGCCGATTCGCAAGGCGCTCGATCGCGCGCAGTGAATCGGCGAGGCTGGCGTCCGACGATACCACCTGCTCCATCGCGTGGATCTTGTTCAGCTCCTCGGCGGCGACGGCTTCTTCGAGGATGCGCTTGAGCAGCAGCCCTGCGAAGATGAGCACGACGGCTACGACAAGCCATCCCGTCCAGCCGACGCTCGCAAGCGTGAACAGCGACACGAGGACGCCAATCGAGCCCGCGCCGAATGCGATGATCTCATAACGGAAGATCAGCGAGCGTTCGTCATCGTGGAGCTTGTCGCGTATCAGGAGCGTGCAGTACTGGAGTCCGCGACTGAACAGAAAGTGCGCCGTAACCAGCAACGCGATGGCGGGGACCGCATCGAAGCTGATGGTGCCGGTGCTTCCGCCCTCGCCCATCGCGGCGAACCAGGCGTAGAACCCGAAGGCTGCGAATAGTGCCAGGACCTCTCGGCCACCGTTGATCGCGCTGGCGGCGGGCGCTTTGCGCAACAGCAGCCAGTCCGCGACGAAGACGCCGACGTACAGGCCCAGCGCCGTCGCCGGCGCACCGATGATGACGGCGCCGCCGGCGGCCACCATACCCAGCAGGTTGAGCGCCGAGTACTTCGTGAGCGGGATTTGAAATGTGCGGAGCGCCAGCGCGAAGAGGATGATGCCCGCTACCCCGACCGGCTGGTGAAGCCACCGCGTATCGACCACGAGCGCGGCCACCAGCAGTATGGTGCCAAGGCTCGCGACGAACCGAGCGTAGAGCGCGAGAAAGCGGCTCATGTCACGCGACGATTCGCAGGTCGCTCACTCGGCACTCGCACGGCGTCGCTCAGATCTCGTCGAGTGCGCGGCGGAGTTCCGCCACGAGTGTCACAGCAGCGTCCACCGACGATACGGCGGCCTTCACGATCGCGCTGCCAACGACGATCCCGTCCGCGAGTCGGCCAATGGCCCTGGCGTGTTCGGCGCTCGAGATGCCGAACCCGACGCAGATGGGAAGCGTCGTGGCTTCACGGAGCCGCGCGATCGTTCCCGGCAGCTCGGCGGGGATGTCGGTCTGGAGGCCCGTCACGCCGCGGCGACTGATCAGGTACACGAAACCACTGCCGTGCTCGGCGATCTCGCGCATGCGCGCGAGAGGCGTGGTCGGGGCAACGAGGCGTACGAACGCGAGTGGTCCGCTCCCCAGCCACGATTCGCGATCGTCGTCAGCACCGACCGGGAGGTCGGTGACGAGAACGCCATGGACCCCCCGCTGCGCGGCGCGATCCAGGACACCGCGGCCTGCCGCGATGAGCGGGTTCAGGTAGGTGAACAGCACCACAGGCGTACGGAGCCGCGCTTCGCCGATCAGATCGAGCGTGCGATCCAGCGTCATCCCGTGCTCGAGCGCCCGCTGTGAGCTCGCCTGGATGATCGGGCCGTCCGCCATCGGGTCGGAGAACGGGACCCCGACCTCGATGACGTCCGCGCCGGCCGATTCGAGCCCGCGAAGCAACGCCACGGACTGTGTGGGGTCGGGGTGCCCGGCCGTCACGTAACAGACCAGCGCGCGGCGTCCGTGCTCGCGCAGCGCGGCGAAGCGCTGTGTCAGGGCCTCAGACAAAATAGTCGCCGACGTTGATGCCATACCGATCGGGGTTGTCGGTCTTGATGATCGTGCGAAGGTACGCGTTGTCGGCGTCGACTTCGGTGAGGTCCACGTTACTACCCGGGTACGCGATGTTGCCGCGCTCGTCGCTGACAATGCGAACGATCGGACGCGACACGGCCTCGGGGTTCGGGTTCGCGGAATGCACGATCGCGAGCTCGAATGTATCGAGCACGACGAGCGTGCCCACCGGGTAAAGCCCCAGCAGGTTGATGAACGCCTTCACGACCACGGAATCGAGCCCGCGGCGCGGGTTGTCGCGCATGCCGGCGAGGACCGCCGCAGGCGAGAGCGGGTCGGTCTGGTAGGAGCGACGGGATGTCGCCGCGTCGAAGCCATCGGCCACCGCGACGATCTTGCTGAAGATCGACAGCGCACGCGGCCGCACGTTCTTCGGGTAGCCGGTGAGATCGCACTTCATGTGGTGTTCATATGCGACCGTCATGGCACGATATGGAAGCTCCTGCTGTCCGCGAAGCTGGAAGAGCGTGAGCAATCCCATCCACGGGTGCGCGGCGATGTAGCGCCAGTCGCCGTCGGTGAGCTGCTCGACTTTGTTGAGCACCTCGACAGGCACGCGCGACTTGCCCAGGTCGTGAAACAGCGCGGCGAGCCCGAGATCGTAGAGCTGTCGCTTTCCCAGCCCCAGTCGTCGCCCGAGCGCAACCGAGAAGATGCAGACGTTCACGCTGTGGGTGAACGTGTACTCGTCGTAGTCTCGTATCGTCGTTAGGCCGAGCAGCGATGTCTCTTCGTTCAGGATCTGGTCGACGATGCCCTGCACCACGCGCTTGACCTTTTTCAGGTTTACCCCTCGGCCCATGCGGACCGAGTTGATGACGTCCTTCGTCGCGGCGACGGACTGGCTGTAGGTGCGCTTCGCCGTCTCCTTCGCGCGCTCGCGAAAATCGCCGTCGTCGTCAACGCCGGAGAGCGGGCCAACTTCGATCAGCGACACGCCGCCGGCCGTCAGTCGCTCGGTGATGTCGACGAATCGATCCTCCGCTGCCTCGGAAGACGGCGCCTGCAACGCGGAGAGGAACACCAGCCAGTCGCGCGGCGTGACGCCCGGCATGACGCGGGCGACACCGACCCCCGCCGAGCGGAACACGGACAGGATCTGGGTGAAGCTGGCGTAGTTGTCGAGGTCGAGGCGCAGACGCGTCTGGTTGATGAAGATGAACTCGCTCGTGACGCGGAGCTCGAACTCGCCTTCGCGCGTCAGGATCTCGGTCGTGACGCCGTTGAGGTCGTCGAGTGATTTCTTGACCGCCTCGTTCTCGACGGGATAGAGACGGATCGCGCGGGTTGCGCCGTGGAGCGCGACGATGAACGACCGACCCATGCGACGGATGTACGGATCGCCGCCGACGTCGCTCGAGGACGAGCTCGCGGTGCTCCGGTCGAGCATGGGTTTCTCCGGCATCGCGGTCATGCGGTTCCGCCCCGAAGCGCGCGATTCACGGCGTTGCGGACGAGGATCTCCTTCTCGTCCGACGCGCGGCGCAGCGTGGCGATGGCTGCTTCGCTGCCGATGCGTCCGAGCGCCATCGCCGCGCAGGCGCGCACCTCGGGATCCTCTTTCTTCCCGAACAGACCGCGCGCGTTGAGCATCCCGTCGAGCAGCGTGACACCGCCCTCGCCGCACAGCGTCCCGTACGCTTCGAACAGCGCCATCTTCTCCGTGAGGTCCGCATCGCGCGCGAGCTTTCCCTTCACCGCCGCCTCGATTTTCGCGAGCGCCGGTCGGTGGGCGCGCGCCGCGATCGCGCGCGCGGTCGCGACGCGCACGTCCCGATGGGCGTCCTCGATCGTGCGCTCGAGAAACTGCAGCGCACCGGGCGACGCGATCTCGCCTAACGCCTGCACCGCCGCGAGTCGCATCTGGACGTCGTGATCGGTGGTGAGCTTGGCCAGCGCGCCCACGGCCGCCGTGGCGCGGACTGCACCGGCACGCCGGACCGCCTCCCGCGCGACCTCACGGTCCGTCGACGCGATGAGCCGCACCAGCTCCGCCGTGTTCGCCATGGCCAGCCGCGCCGCCGCGTTCTCGAGAAGCACGCGAAGCCTCGGCGTCTGCACCTTCGTGACCCACGCGAAGACCGTCGCGAGCGCGCTCACGCGCAGCTGGTCGAACAGCTCGTTCAGGTCTTCCTGATCCGGCAGCTCCGACGCCTCGTCGAGCGACTGCAGCAGCTGCGCGAGCACCTCGGGGTCACTCAGTCGGTCACGGATATGCAGCAGCTGATCCCGCTGCTCCCTCGTGATGTCCGGCGCACGCTCGGCGGTCTGCGTCGTCTCACGGAGCAGAAACGCCGCCGTTTTGAACTCGCCGGACGAAAGAATGTGGAGCATCAGGGTGTCGAGGAGCGTCCCGATCTCCTCGCGGACGACGTGGTCGCCCTGCACCTCGTACGTGTCGAGCAGCATCGCGACGACGTTTCGTCGCATGTCGTACGTGTATTCCTTGCGGACTTCCTCTCGCAGGTATTCGGCCTCGCTCTCCTCGAGGAAGTAGAGCGTCGAGTCGAAGTCCTCGAGGTTCACGACCGACGAGACCGTCGCGTCCATGGGAGGCGCGGAGTCCCGCACGGCCTGCGCACCGGCCTCTCCGCCCCGGGGCCCGGCCTTCTCGATGGGCGTCGCCTGGTCCGTCGAGAGATCGATGTAGCGGTAACGCAGGTAGGCGAACTCCTGCTCCCAGAGCATCGTCAGGAGATCGTCCTCCTCGGGCGAAACCTTCCGCGAGCGCTGGAGGATATCGAGGAGCGGCACGAGCTCGTGGAGCTCGAACTCCTTGAGGAGGCGCAGCTCGCGAATCCCGTCCTTGTACATCATCCACGGGATGTTGTCCGTCGCCTTCTCCGGCTCGTGCAGCACCGTCTCGCCGTGCCACTTGAGCTCCGTCTCGGTCACATCGAACACCAGCTCGTCCGCGACCTCCCAGATGGGCGCGAACGCCGCGCGTGCGTAGTCAAGCGCGCGCAGGTACGTGGGGTTGTTGTGCAGGTAGAGCTGGTGGGCCCGCGCCGCCTTTACGAGAATCTTGAGCATCTCCTCGACGAGGGTGCTCGAAAAAGGCGGTTCGGGCCGACCGGACTCCTGGGCAGGAGCCGGAACGGAAGAAAGCGTCACTCGGGCAAAGTGCTCAGCTGACTGATTTGCGCGACGTCCTTGTCACCTCTACCACTGACGCACAAGAGTACCCGTTGGTCAGGAGACCAGCGCCCGGCCTGCGCGGCGATCCACGCGACCGCATGTGCGGTTTCCAATGCGGGGATCACGCCTTCCAGTCGGCTGAGGAGTGCAAAGCCGCGGAGCGCGTCGGTATCGGTGACGGCCACGTACGTCGCCCGTCCGGAATCCTTCAGGAACGCGTGCTCCGGTCCGACGCCGGGGTAGTCGAGCCCCGCCGAGATGGAATGGGCCGGGTGGACCTGCCCTGCAGCATCCTGCAGCAGGTAGCTGAGCGACCCGTGGAGCACACCCGGCGTGCCGCGTGACAGCGACGCGGAGTGGCGATCGGTGTCAAGCCCGTCGCCCGCCGCTTCCACCCCGACGAGCTCGACGCTCGCGTCATCGATGAAGCCCGCGAAGATCCCCATCGCGTTGGAGCCGCCACCCACGCACGCGACAACGGTGTCGGGTAATGAGCCCGCGCGCTCGAGCATCTGTCGGCGCGCTTCGCGGCCGATGACTGCCTGGAACTCGCGCACCATGCGCGGATACGGTGCCGGCCCCACGACCGATCCGATGATGTAGTGGGTGTCCTCGACATTCGTGACCCAGTCGCGGATCGCCTCCGTCGTGGCATCCTTGAGCGTTCGCGTGCCGCTCGTGACCGGGATCACCTTCGCGCCCATAAGCCGCATCCGGAACACGTTCAGCTCCTGCCGGCGCATGTCCTCCTCGCCCATGTACACGATGCACTGGAGCCCGTAGCGGGCGCACACCGTGGCGGTCGCGACGCCGTGCTGCCCGGCTCCGGTCTCCGCGATGATGCGCGTCTTGCCCATCCGGCGCGCGAGCAGCACCTGTCCCACCGTGTTGTTGATCTTGTGCGCGCCGGTGTGGTTCAGGTCCTCCCGCTTGAGGTAGACGCGTGCGCCAACGTGTTCGGAGAGCCGCGGTGCGTCGCTCAGAATCGACGGGCGCCCGACGTAGTCGCGCAGCATGCCGTCCAGGTCCGCGCGGAAGGCGGCGTCGGCCATCGCGTCGTCGAACGCCGCCTCGAGCGCGTCGATCGCCGGGATGAGCGTCTCGGGAACGTAGCGCCCACCGAACGCGCCGAACCGGTCGCGCGGCGCTTCGATCGATGGATCGGTCGTGACGATCGTGCTGTCGCTCACTGCATGTCTCCTCGGTGACGCACCGCGTCCCTGAACGCGCGCATTCGCGAATGGTCCTTGATACCGGGGGCGCTCTCCACACCCGATGATACATCCACAATGTCGGGCGCGATGATTCGAATGGCCTGTGCCACGTTCTCGTGGGTCAATCCGCCCGCGAGCACGACGCGGGATCGAACCCGCTTGCCGTCGAGCGCCTTCGCGACGCCTTCCCAGTCGAAGGTTTTTCCCGTGCCGCCCAGCTTCCCCGACACCTTCGCGTCGAGCACCACGGCATCAGCGACGCTGAGGAGCGCGGTCGATTCGGGCGGCAGCTCGGCACCCGAGATACGCACCACCGCCCACACTTCGCCGGAGAAAAACGGTCGGACGCGTTCGACCAGGCCCGGCGTCGGATCGCCGTGCAGCTGCACGACGTCGAGCGGGACGGCAGCGGCGACGGCGGTGATGGACTCGACGCTCCCCGGACCGAACACGCCGACGGCTTTCGCCTTGCCGCGCGCAGGCGACACGATCTCGGCCGCCAACGCGGGGTTCACCTGCCGCGAGCTCTCGGCGAAGATCACGCCGACGTAGCTCGCGCCTAACGACACAGCGAACGCGGCGTCCTCGGCGCGTGTCAGCCCGCAGAACTTGAGCTCAACGGCCACGGCGTGTCCGGCCGACGCCGGTGAGTGCCGCCACCGCCGCTGCGGGGTCCACCGCCGCCGAGATGCTCGACCCGACGAGGACTGCGTCCGCTCCCGCCGCCGCGACTCGCTCCACGTCCCCGCGCGAAGTGATACCGCTCTCCGCGATCGCGATCCGATCGGGCGGCACCATCGCGATGAGACGCGTCGTGACCTCGGGGTGGATGATGAGCGTCTCGAGGTCGCGGCTGTTCACGCCGATCACGGCCTCGTCGATGGCCAGCGCATCGTCGAGCTCGGCCTCGCTCCGCACTTCCACAAGCACTTCGATGCCGACCTCGCGCGCGGCGTCGGCCATCTCGCGCAGACGGTCGGGCGCAAGCGCGCGAGCGATCAGGAGCATCGCGGACGCGCCAGTGACCCGTGCCTCGAGTACCTGGATCGGATCCACATGGAAGTCCTTCTTGAGCAGCGGCACCGTCGTGGCGCGCCGCGCATCCGCCAGGTCGCTCACGGCGCCGCCGAACTCCGACGGCTCCGTGAGAATCGAGAGGGCTGCCGCCCCGCCTCGCGCATAGGAGGACGCCTGTTCGCCAGCGTCGATCGCGGCGTTGATCACACCCTTCGAGGGAGACCGCCGCTTCACCTCCGCCACTACGGCGACGTCGGGGCGCCGGAGGGCAACCGCGAAGCCCGGCGCTGGCCGCGCGTCGCGGGCGCGGGCGCGAAGCTCGGACTGATGAGCCTGGAGAACCGCCGCGCGGGCGGCAGCGGCGACCGACAGGCGGCCAAGTGGACCCACTGGGGGGGTCCACGAACGATTTGCTTGCACTTCGGCCCCTGTTCGGATATCGTACTCTTCGGCTGTTGTTCGGGAACCACAGCTCGTAGGCTCAACCAGCGAGTCCTCTATGCCGCTCACCAAACGCCAGCGCGAGATTCTGAACTATCTGTCCACGTACGGCGAGGAGCACGGCTACGCTCCCAGCTTCGAGGAGATCGCGTCGCACTTCAACTATAACTCGCTCGCGACGGTCCACGAGCACCTCAGTAATCTCGAGCGAAAGGGCTACATCAAGCGCAGCTACAACGAGAGCCGCGCGATCGAGATTCTGCCCTCGGAGATCTTCCAGCGCGCGGTCGAGCTTCCGTTACTCGGGTCGGTAGCGGCCGGGTACCCCATCGAAGCGACGACGGTCAACGAGAGCATTGCGGTGCCGGACGACTTCGTGCGTCGAACGGGTAACCACTACGTGCTTCGCGTCCGCGGAAACTCGATGATCGACGAGCAGATCCGCGACGGGGACTTCGTCGTGGTGAACGAGCGCCAGCGCGCCGACAATGGCGAGATGGTCATCGCGATGCTGAACGGGAATTCGGCGACGGTGAAGAAGTTCTATCGCGAGCGCGACGGCCGCATTCGTCTGCAGCCCGCGAACGAGACGATGGCGCCGATCTACCTCCACGACAGCGACATCAGCATCCAGGGCGTCGTCGTCGGAGTGCTGCGTCGATATTGAGCCGATCGTCAGCCTAGCGATGCGAGTACGCCTTCCGCATTCGCTCCAGCGCCGCCGTTCCTGATCCATTCGCGAGCGCGTCCGACGCTGCCGTGACGCAATCCGCGAAAGATCGGCTGCCCGGCGCGACATAGAGTGCGCCGGCCGCGTTGAGCACCACGGCGGCGGTGGCTGCTGCTCCGCCCCGCCCGGCCAGCACGTCGACGATCGTGCGCGCATTCTCAGCGGGGCTGCCGCCCCTGAGATCTGCCGCCGCGAATCCCGCAAAACCGTAGTCCGCAGGGTCGATCGTCCACTCCCGCACCGACCCGTCACGAACCTCGGCCACGTGCGTCAGCCCCATCGGCGAGATCTCGTCCATCCCGGGCTCGCCGTGCACGACGAGGGCGTGCGCCGCGCCCAGCGATGCGAGCGCGCCCGACAGCAGCGCCATTCGTCCGCGCTCCGCCACCCCAACCACCTGCCGGGCCGCGCCGGCCGGATTCGCCAGCGGGCCGACGATGTTCATGACCGTTGGGATCCCCAGCTCCCGTCGCACGGGACCGACGTGACGCATGGCCGGGTGCATGGCCGGCGCGAACATGAACGTGATGCCTGCCTCGTCCAGCGCACGCGCCGCGAGCTCGACGGGCGCTTCGAGCGTGACACCCAGCTGCTCGAGCACGTCCGCGCTGCCGGACTGGGTCGTGAACGATCGATTGCCGTGCTTCGCGATGCGAACACCGGCGCCTGCCGCAAGGAGCGCCGCTGCGGTCGAGATGTTGAAAGTCGGAACGACGCCGCCCCCTGTACCACACGTGTCGACGAGCAGATCGCTCTCGGAGACGGGAAGCCTGAGCATCGCACCGCGCAGCGCGCGCGCCGCACCGGTCACTTCCGCCGCGGTCTCTCCCTTCACGCGAAGGCCAATGAGGAGTGCGGCGATCTGCGCGGCCGTCGCCTCCCCACGCATCACGCTCCCGAACGCTTCCGTCGCGAGCTCGGCGTCGAGCGAATCGCCGAACGCGATGCGTCGAATGGCGATCTGCACCGCGTTCGGAGGCGACGGGAGTGGGGCGGTCACCGTTTCGGTGCCTAACGGGTCGGGATCGTTTCGACGAGTCGCGTCGCGAGCGAGGCATTCGTTGCCACGAGCGCGATCACGAGCGCCAGCAGCCTCACGCGCTCGATGTCTTCGTCGCCGAACACGCCGTACTGCGCGCGGTTCGTCAAATTCACGACGCCAACGAACTCGCCCTGGTAGACCAGCGGAAAGCTGATGAACGAGCCGGTCGTGAAATGCTGATCGAGCAGCAGCGGGTGCGACGTCGCCTGCCTGACGTCCTGCACGAGGAGCGGCTCCCGCGCTTCGGCCACGCGCCCTGCCACGCCCTGCCCGATCGCGATGCGGGAGCCTTCGACGATGAACGGCGCCAGCCCCCGCGACGCCGCGAGAAACATGTACCCTGGCTCCGGCGCAACGAGCATGAGCGAACATCGCTGCGCCTGCATGTCGTCACCGACGAGCGACAGTAGACCATCCACGAGCTGGCGCGGATCGGCGACCGTCGCGTCGAGCTTCAACATGCGCTCGATCAGATAGAGGGTTCGCGTTCGCTGCCGGAGCGACTCGCTTCGGCGGTGCAGCTCGACGTGCGCCTGCTCGAGCTGACCGACGGCGGCGGTCACATGCCCCTCGATCTCGTCGGAGTGTCGTTTGGCCTTGCGCGCCTGCTCGTTGGCCTTGGCGACGTCCTTCTCCAGCGCGACGATGCGCGCCGAGATCTCATCGCTGGTCGGTGCCCGCGCCTCGTCCCTGGCGCGAATCAGCTCGTGCTCCAGCTCCGCCAGCCGACGCATGTACTCACCATGGACACGCTGCGTCACGTCTTCGAGTGTCCTCACCGCCTCGTCGCGCGCTTCGCGTTCCGACAACCGCGCGTACCCGAGCTCGAATAGCGCGACGAATGGCGCAAAGCGTTCGACGGAGCGCGTGCCGAACATCTTCTTCTGCTCGTACAGCGCCACCACCGCGGCGAGACACCCGTCGACGTGGATGCCGCGGAGCGAGAGAATCCCGCCATCGGCGAACTGGGGAAATCCGAACATCCGCGCGTACTCGGCGGACCGGTCTCCGAGCTCGACGAACTGTCCGCCGGCAGCCACCGGCATGCGAATCGTCGCCGGGAGATGATCGAACGTCGTCTCGACCGGCGTCCTGGAGACGCGACCGCCGTGCGGCGTCAGGCGCTCGCGCAGCATCTCGCGGCGGGCGTCGTAGCGAAGCAGACCGAGGAGGGCCGTCCGGTCGACATCGGCTAGCCCTTCGCCGAGGGCGACCAGGGCAGCATCGTAATCGGGCGCGACGCTCAGGGCGTGCGCGAGCGAGGGAAGATTCCGCGAGGACATGAAGTGGGGGGTGCCGTCGGCGGGCGCGAAGAACGCTTGAACGGCGCAGGAAATGTTGAGGCGTACGTCTCACAAAGTCAATCGGTTCCGCCATTCTGGCGAGCCCGTTTCATTGCTTGACAGAGGATGGGGTCGGGCTAGTTTCCGAGCGATGACGGCGCGCACCGTGCAGCTCGTGCTGCACTACGACGGCTCTGCCTTCGCGGGTTGGCAGCGTCAGCCGAACGAGCGCACCGTGCAGGGCGAGTTGGAGCAGGTGTTGACGCGCCTCACAGGCGGTCACGTCGCAGCTCTTGGCGCGGGTCGGACCGACGCCGGCGTGCATGCGCGCGGCCAGGCGGTCGGTGTACGAGTGCCCGAACGGTGGTCCGCCGCGAATTTGAGACGCGCACTGAACGCATTGTTGCCGCGGGACATCTGGGTTGCAGCGGCGCACGAGATGCGCGGCGATTTCCACGCGCGGTACAGCGCGCTCGCTCGCCGATACAGCTACTACGTGGGAACTGACGATGAAGCCCGATCGCCGTTCCGCCGCCACACCGAGTGGCCGGTCGCGCGCGCCCTCGATCGCGAGCTGCTCGACGCCGCGACCTCGCGACTCGTCGGCGACCACTGCTTCATCGCCTTCGCCGTTCGTGGTACTGCGCCCGACACCGACGATCATCGCTGCCTGGTGCAGTCGGCATCGTGGCGTGACCGCCCCGGAGGGCTCGTCTTCGAGATTCAGGCCAATCGGTTTCTCCACCACATGGTGCGCTTCCTCGTCGGAACGCTGGTCGAGGTGGCATCACGTCGTCGTGAGCCGGACGCGATGGATCGGCTGCTGGCGGCCCGCCACAACGACGAAGTCTCTCCACCTGCACCACCGCACGGCCTCTTTCTCGACCGCGTGACGTATCCCTCCGACCTGTATCTCCAGCCCGAATGAAACTCTTCATCGCGACGGCGAAGCTCGACGACATTCGGTGGGCATACTCGCACGGCCTCATTGACGGCGTCCTCACCACGCCGTCGCTGCTGACGGCGCAGGTCCACCCCGCCGGCGCGAACGACCTGCTGGCGGATATCTGTCGCGTGGCCTCCTTGCCGGTCGCGGTGACGATCGGCGCGATCCATTCGGCCGAGATCTATCGTGACGCACGTGAGCTCGCGAAGCTCTCCGACTCGGTCATCGTGCAGATCCCGTTCGTGGAGGACGCCATTTCCTCCATGAAACGGCTGCGCGCGGAGGGCGTGCGAGTTGCCTCGACACTCGTGTTCAATGCGGCCCAGGCAGTGCTCGCGGCGAAAGCGGGCGCCGGCACCGTCTGCGTCCACGTCGACCTGCTCGACGCGCAGGGCCACGACGGCGTGGACACGATCGCCGAGATTCATCAGGTTTTCACGATGCACGGCGTCGAGTGCGACGTGCTCGCCGCGCTGCCGCGCAACGCCGCGCAGTTCACTGGCTGTGCCCTCGCCGGCGCGGACGCGATTGCCGTCTCGAGCGACGTGTTGCGCGCCCTGCTCTTGCATCCGCTGACGGATCGCGGGCTCGACCAGTTTCTGACCGATCTCAGCCGCACTCATCGAACCAGAGTCACGTGATGCCGCCGAGGTATATCGTTTTTTCCGCGGTCATGGCCGCAGTCGTGGCGGGGTGCCAGGGAGCCAGCCCCGCGGATTCACTCGCACAAAC
>Ga0207681_10000536_pt1 | contig 26182 bp, 26 predicted proteins | sample KBSS53metaG_FD_184324 | JGI IMG/M metagenome (GOLD analysis project Ga0207681, IMG submission 184324) | Switchgrass rhizosphere microbial communities from Kellogg Biological Station, Michigan, USA - KBS S5-3 metaG (SPAdes) (version 2) | ecosystem: Host-associated > Plants > Roots > Rhizosphere... | reverse complement strand
TGCGAGCGAACCCGTCGTTGATCCGGTCACCGCCGAGGAACGACTTCTGCACGTCGTCACCCGATTCGCGGAAATAGTAGAGCCCGCCGATCCAGTTGAGCCGCTTGTCGGGAGTGGTCCCGCTCAACTGCAGTTCGTTGGTGAACTGATCGGCGTTGAGATCGTTGGCGGTGTGGAACACCGTGGTCGGGCCGCCGTCGAAGTCGAGCACGACGTTCGAGTGGACATGGCGGAAGCCCACGATGTTCTTGAGGGTGACCTCATCGGAAAGCGGGATTTTGGTGGTGTTGATCAACTGGTAGCTGTCAACGAAGGCCGAAGGTGCCCAATCGTTCTCGATGATGTGGATCGAACGGGCCTGCTGGCGAGCCAGGGCTTCGAAGGTACCCGCCGTTTTGCCCGCGGTCGAACCGGCCCGCACAGCGGTGAGCGCAAAGCCGTTGCCGGCATCATTCTCGTGGAAGTAGGTGCCGATGGTCTCGTTCGAGATGCCGTTGCCGGGCTCCCACAGGATCGAGAGCCGCGCGCTTTCGGTACGCTCGTCATCAGTGCGGGTGTTGGTGGTGAGATTGAGGTTATAGCCGTCGCGCCGGGTAATCTGGCCGGCGGCGCGCACGGCCAGCGTGCTGCTCAAAGGCACGTTGAGCACCACGGTGCCGCGCCGCAGATTGTAGTCACCGATCGAAACCGCCGCCGAGGCGCCCAGCTCGAAAGTCGGTTTGTTGGGCACAAACAGCACCGCGCCGCCGGTGGTATTGCGGCCGAACAGGGTGCCCTGCGGGCCCTTGAGCACCTGCACCGAAGCGAGGTCGTAGACCGCCGAATTGGTGCCGTGCGGCCGCTGCTGGACGACGTCGGCGAAATAGACGCCAACTGAGGGATCCTGCGTGATCAGCTGCTCGAGCTGGCGCTGGCCGCGGATCGTGTAGCCCGGGACAACCGACCCGAAGGGCGACGGCGCCACCTGAAGCGACGGGACCGAATAGCGCAGATCCTCCGTGGTCTTGATCCCGCGCTGGTCGATCGCCTTGGCGCTGATCGCGGTAACCGCGACGGGAACATCCTGGAGCCGTTCCTCCCGCCGCCGGGCGGTAACCACAATGTCATCGCCGGCGGCCGCCGCGGCCGGTGCCTGAGCGGACTGGTCCGCACCGGCAGCATGGGCAGCCTGGGCGCCAAACGCGAGTGCGATCGACGCGACCTGGCACAGCAGGTTCCTTGATTTCATAGACCCCCTCCAATTGTATTACTTATGCCGCCAAATTTTCTTCGGCACTGCGATCCGTTTCCCTGCACCAGATGACTTAACTCTGCAATACAATGTCATGCAGATCACAAATGTAATGTGATTAAGCCGCAAAGCCCCCTACAGGACATGCCCCACCCAGAATAACGGGGTGTAAGTAAGTCATCGCTGATAAGATATTCAGCAACAGTCTTCGCGATTTGGCAACGGGTATTACCCCAGCCCGCGCGCCACGACGTAGCAACCAACCGCGATCACCAGCGCGGCAAAACCGATTTCCATCGTCCGCTTGGCGCCGGCCAGGCGCTTGCCGAGCGCGATGCCGGCCACCGCCCCGGCCACGCCGCCAACGACCAGCAGGCCGACCAGCTGCCACTCGACATAGCCGGAGAGGGCATAGGAGGTGGCCGTCGTCAGGCCCAGGGCAGAGACGGCGACCAGGGATGTGCCGACGGCAATGCGCAGCGGCATGCCCGTGGCCATGATCAGCGCAGGCACGATCAGGAAACCGCCGCCGATGCCGAAGAAGCCGGCGAGCAGGCCCACGCCGAGGCCGCCGGGGAGCAGCCGGGGCAGCAGGCTGCCGGCGCTGGCGCGGGTGAGGCGCACGTCGGGGTTTTCAGGTGAGCGGCGCGGGCGCAGCATGGCGAGGCCGACCACGATCATCATTGCCCCGAAAAGGGCAAGCAGGCGCTGCCCGTCCATCGCCTTGCCGAGTTGTGCCCCCAAGGTGGCGCCAATTACGCCGGCGAGCGAGAAGGTGATTGCGCAGGGCCACTTGACCGTGCCTGCCCGGGCATGCCCGGCAAGCCCCGCCAGGGCATTGAGCGCCACCGCCACGGCCGCGGTGCCGATCGCCGCGTGGGGCGAGGCAACGCCGACGACGTAGACCAGCAGCGGCACGGCGATGATGGAACCGCCCCCACCAACCAGCCCGAGGATCAGCCCTATGACGGCGCCGCTGGCGAGGGCGGCGGCAAGCAACTGGAGGGCCACTGCGATTAGCCTGCCCGGGCCCGGCGATTCCACGGCATCAATGCGAGCAGCCGGGCCATGCCGCACCAGCCGGACAGGCCCGCGAAGACCAGACCGGCGCCGACGAAACCGGCCAGCCCGAAGCCGATCGGGGAAACCAGCAGGCCAAGCAGCACGCCGATGAGGATCAGCGATCCCGCTACGATCTGGACCTGGCGCATCAGTTCCAGCGGCTGCCGCCGGTCTACCCTGCATTCCAAGCCCGCGCGCTGCCACGCCTCCAGCCCGCCATCCATAAGATAGACCGGCACATCGGCGCAGGCCGCCAGTGTTGCGGCATTGGCGGCAGTGCGCATCCCCGAGCGGCAATGGAAAATCACTTCCGGCGCATCCTCGATCCGCGACAGGCGGGCGAGCGGAATATTGCGGGCGCAAGGGATGTGCGCGCGGGCAAATTCATCCGGATCGCGGACATCGACCAGGGCGGCGCCCGCGGCGATCCGGCGGCGGGCTTGCTGGGGGGTTATCATCTCGGCCATTGGTGCTGCCTCAGCGATTTAAATTCACTGTTGCTAAATTAGTTTTTTAGAATACAAAGTCAAGGGCAACCCTGGAGAGCGCACCATGCCAGCCCAGCCCCACATCGAGGCCTTCTTCGACGAGACAACCTTCACCGTGACTTACCTGGTCGGCGATCCGGCCACCCGCGAGGCTGTCGTGATCGATCCGGTGCTCGATTTCGATCCGGCCTCGGGCCGGGTCACCACGACTTCGGCGGACCGCCTGCTGGCCTCTGCGGCTGCCGGAGGGTGGACCATCGGCATGGTGCTGGAAACCCATGCCCATGCCGATCATCTTTCCTCCGCCAAGTGGATCAAGGCGCAGACCGGCGCGCTGATCGGCATCGGCGAGCACATCGGCGCGGTGCAGGATGTGTTCCGGTCGATGTTCGCCATGACCGACCTCCTGCCCGACGCCGGTGACTTCGATCGCCTGCTCGCCGATGGCGACCACATTGAACTGGGCGAACTGGAGATCGAGGTCATCGCCACGCCCGGTCACACGGCGGCGGACATCAGCTTCAGGATTGGCGATGCGGTGTTCGTGGGCGACACCATGTTCATGCCGGACTACGGCACGGCGCGCACCGATTTCCCGGGAGGCGACGCGGCCACGCTTTACCGCTCCATCCGCCGCCTGCTCGCAATGCCCCGCGAGACCCGCCTGTTGATGTGCCACGACTACAAGGCCCCAGGGCGCGATCACTATGCCTGGGAAACCACCGTCGGCGAGCAGCGCGATCACGGCATTCAGGTGGCGGACGGGATCGACGAGGCGCAATTCGTCGCCACGCGCCGGGCGCGCGACGCGGGCCTCGCCCCGCCGCGCCTTTTGCTACCCTCGATCCAGGTCAACGTGCGGGCCGGGCGGTTTCCCCCGGCTGCGGCCAACGGGCAGCTGTACCTGCTGACTCCGGCCCGGATCGACCCCGCCGTGGCAGCGGCGGTGAGCTGACCGGCCCGTCTGCCGCACCACACATCCTTGCGCAATTTCGGTAGGCGGTACCAGCACTTGCCAGTGGTGGGGGGAAGATTAGGCTGCCGGCAACAGCAAGATGGAGAGAGCCGTGACCATGTCCCCCGTCGCAACCGCCCGCCCGCCCGTAGCCAATCCCGATCGCCTGTTCATCGGCGGGGAATGGGTCACGCCGTCGACCGGGGCCAAGCTTGACGTGATCTCGGCCGCGACCGAGGAAGTCTACCTGCAGGTGGCCGAGGCCCGGCCGGCCGACATGGAGCGTGCCATCGCTGCCGCTCGCCAGGCGTTCGACCGTGGCCCATGGCCGCGCATGAGCCATGCCGAACGCGGCGACTGGCTGCGCAAGCTGGCGGCCGGCCTGACCGAGCGGGGCGGCGATATCGCCGCGATGTGGCCTCACGAGATGGGCATTCTCTACAAGGCGGCCGCGGCGATGTCGGCCGGGGCGGGTGCCACGTTCAACTATTATGCCGGCCTCGCTGAAACCTTCCCCTTCGAGGAACGCCGCAAGGCGGCAGGCAAGGACCTCTTCGGCCTCGTGGTGCGCGAACCTGTGGGCGTGGTCGGCGCCATCATCCCGTGGAACGCGCCGATCAGCATGATTTCGTGGAAAGTCGCGCCGGCCCTGCTGGCTGGCTGCACGGTAGTGATCAAGGCCTCGCCGGAGGCACCGGGCGCTGCCTATGTCTTTGCCGAGATCGCCGAGGCGATTGGCATGCCGGCCGGCGTCGTCAACGTCGTCACGGCCGACCGGGAAGTGTCCGAGTTGCTGGTGCGCTCGCCGCTGGTGGACAAGATCAGCTTTACCGGATCGACCGCCGCGGGCCGCCGCATCGCCTCGATCTGCGGCGAACGCATCGCCCGGGTGACCCTGGAACTGGGCGGCAAATCGGCCGCGGTGATCCTGGATGATTACGACCCCGAGCTCGCCGCGGCGAAGATCGCCGGCCCGGCTTGCGGAATGACCGGCCAGGTCTGCTCCTCGCTGACCCGCATCGTGGTCCCCCGCAGCCGCCATGACGCGCTGGTGGAAGCCCTTGCGGCGCGGTTCAAGGCCGTGCGCATCGGCGACCCGTTCGACGATGAGAGCGAGATCGGCCCCATCGCGGTCGAGCGCCAGCGCGCCAGGATCGAGGGCCTGATCGCCAGCGGCGTGGCGGAAGGCGCCACCCTGGCCGCAGGCGGCGGCCGCCCCTCCCATCTCAATCGCGGGTTCTATGTAGAGCCCACGGTATTCGGCAATGTCGACAACGCCATGCGCATTGCCCAGGAGGAAATATTCGGGCCGGTGCTCTCGGTCATTCCCGCCGAGGACGAGGCCGACGCCATTGCGATTGCCAACAACACGATCTACGGCCTCAACAACTCGGTGTTCACCCACGACGCCGACCGGGCCTATGCGGTCGCCCGCCAGCTGCGCTCGGGCACGGTCGGCCACAACAGCTTCCGCACCGACTTCGGCATGGGCTTCGGGGGATTCAAGCAATCCGGCATCGGCCGGGAAGGCAATATCGAGGGGCTCTATCCCTACCTCGAGCATAAATCGGTCATACTCGAGGGCTTGCCGAGCCACGTGACAAATTGACGTAATGACGGCGGGGGGCGGCTGTGCGCCGCTCCCGCCCGTCCGGTGATGCGCCAGGGAGCCTGTAAGCCGGGTTCTGTCCGGCCGACGGTATGCCAGAGGGCACCGTATCGGCCGGGGCAGCCATTCCTCTAGGCGGCGCATTGCTGCGACGCTCAAGCGACCAACCCGGGCTGCTGGCGCGAAACACGCCTGCTCTTGCGAGCACGCAGCCCCTATTCGGTCTTGCTCCGGGTGGGGTTTGCCATGCGAGCCCTGTTGCCAGGGCCCCGGTGCGCTCTTGCCGCACCCTTTCACCCTTACCCCTTGCGGGGCGGTCTGCTCTCTGTGGCACTTTCCCTAGGCCCGGTTTCCCCCGAAGGTTCGGCCGGACCCGGCGGGCGTTACCCGCCACCCTCGTTTCGTGGAGCCCGGACTTTCCTCGTCATCGTGAGATGCCGCGGCTGCCCGGCCCCCTGGCGCGGGGGCGCCTTAGCATGGGCTAGCGCGCCCGTCCAAGGTCCCTTTCCAGCAGCAGCTCGAACAGCAGGGCGCCGCATTCGCCATCGAGCTCGCCATCGACCCGGCGGGGGCGGAAGCGGCGCTGGAAGGCGCGGATGGCGGCGCGACCGTCGGTGATGTCATAGCCGAAGCGCTCGAGAGCGAGGTAGAAGGCGCCGGGGTTGTCGTACATCAGCCGCATCTTGAGTGCGGGGATCGGCAGGGCCAGGTGGTGGCGGGCGAGTTCCTCCCATGGGAACAGCTCGCCCGGATCCTGCTTGCGCGCGGGGGCCACGTCGGAATGGCCGACGACATTGGCGCGCGGCACGTTGTGGCGCTTCACGATATCCGCAAGCAGCGGGAGCAGGGCCTCGACCTGGGCCTCGGGAAAGGGCCGGTAGCCGAATTCGTGACCCGGATTTACCAGTTCGATCCCGACACTGGCCGAGTTCACGTCGGTTTCCCCGCGCCAGTAAGCCTTGCCGGCATGCCAGGCGCGGTGCTCCTCATCGACCAGCTGGGTGACCGTGCCGTCTTCCTCGATCATGTAGTGCGCCGAAACTTCCGCCGCCGGATTGCACATCCGCTCAAGTGCATCGCCGGCGGTGCGCATGCCGGTGTAGTGCAGCACGACCATGGAGACAGGCGCCTTGCGCGCGTTGAAATTGGGCGACGGAACCTCGCGGTGGACGAGCCAGCGGCGCAGGTCCACGACCGGCCTAACGGACCGGAAGGACCGCGCCCATGACCAGCGCGTCTTCGGTCAGGATCGACTGGACTTCGCCGCCCAGCGAGTTGGCCAGCTGGCGCAGCATGGCGGCGGGTGCGGTCTTGCTGGAAAGGTCGCCCGCGCCGAGCGTGCCCTGCAGGGCCTTGCCGACCAGCGGATCGAAGGCGAGGCGCGGGCCCGAGGCCCGGACCACGATCTCGCTCTCTGCGCCATTGGCGCCTTCGCGCAGTTCCGCGCCGAGATCGAGCGTACCGCCCCGCACCAGGGCCTCGATCCCGATCAGGGCGAAGTTCAGCAGGGTCTTCACCGCGGGCTTGGGCAGCGAGCCCTCGACCGCCCAGCGCGCCTCGATCCGGCCGTTGTTGCCGACCAGGGCGTCGATCACGCTGCGCGCCTCATCGACCGGGACCATCTCGCCGAAACCGCCGGCGGCGCCGAAGGCGAGGCGGAAGAACTTGAGCTTGTCGGCACTGGTCTTGGCGCTCTGCTCCAGCAGTTCCACGATCCGGCCGCGCATGTCGGCGTCCTTTTCGTCAGCCAGCAGTTCGAGCCCGTTGGACAGGGCGCCGACCGGGCTGAGCATATCGTGGCACAGACGCGAACACAGCAGGGCGGCCAGATCGAGCGTGGTATCGTTCATGGAAATGGAAGGCCTGCTGAACAAGTTGACGAAGTTGACACGGTTCAGGACACGAAAACAGCCCCCCTCCAAAAGGAAGCAGCGGCCCGCCCTGCCCCGCCGCCTTAACCCTCCTGCACCGCGTAGGAAAGCGCCGTGAAACCGTTCGGCGCATCAACCCACAGACTGATCGCTCCATTTGCGACGATTGCCCACACCCGGCCCTCACCGCTGGCATGAGCGCGGTCGGTATCCGAGGGGCCGGCAAGGCCGTTCGGATGGGAGTGCCAGTAGCCCAGCACCTGCGGCCCGCCCTCCCGCGCGGCCTTGTGGGCGGCGATCAGGGCGGCGGGATCGATCTCGAAGTGGCGCAGGGGTTCGGGGTGGACGTTGGGGGCGAAGGTTGCGGCCCGGATCTGCCCGCCCTCGCCCAGCAGCAGGCCGCAGGCTTCGCGAGGAAAGGCCGCGCGCGCGAATTCGAGCATGGTCTCCCGTGCCGCCTGCGCCAGCACCGCCCCCCGTTCGCTCATCCCCGCAGGAAGCGCATCAGGGCCTCGTTATTGTCGCGCCGGGCCTGGGCGGCGACCGGGGCATCGCCGAAATTATCGAAGCTGTGGTAGGCGCCGGGGTAGGCATGAAGTTCCACCGGCACCGCGGCCCGGCTGAGGCGGCGGGCATATTCGAGGTTCTCCTCGAGGAACAGGTCGAGCATTCCCACGGAGAGATAGGTCGGCGGCAGTCCGGCAAGGTCGGTAGCCCGGGCAGGAGCGGCGTAGGGCGATACGCCTTCACTGCCGGGCGGCACGCCGAGCAGGGCCGACCAGCCGAAGTGGTTGCTGTCGTTATTCCAGCACCAGTGCCCGGTGTGAGGATGCGGATCTTCGGCAGTGCAAGTGCGATCGTCCAGCATCGGATAGATCAGGTGCTGGAAGGCGAGCGGGATTTCGCCGCGGTCGCGGGCGAGGAGGGCCAGGGCTGCCGCCAGCCCGCCGCCCGCGCTGACCCCGCTGACCCCGATCCGGGCGGGATCGATGCCAAGTTCGGCGGCATTTTCGGACATCCAGCGCAGCGCCGTATAGCAATCCTCGACCGGCTGCGGGTGGGGCTGTTCGGGCGCCAGGGCATATTGGACGGCTACAACCATGCAGGGCAAGGTTTCGACCAGCGCGCGGTGGTTTTCCTCGCCAAAATCGGGCGAACCGAGGACGTAGCCGCCGCCGTGCATGTGGAGCACGGCCGGCAGGGGGCCCGTTGCGCCCGGCGTGCGCCAGACCAGCATCCGCACCTGGCGTCCCGCAGGTCCCGGCGCAAACCGTTCTTCCGGCATGAGCGCCCCGGCGGGCGGTGGCTCCGCCAGCCGCACGGCGGCCAGGGCCTGCCGCACTTCGGGCAGCCCCACCTTGCTGAAGTCCAGCGCGGGCAGGAGCGCCAGTCCCTCCCGCAGGGCAGGGTCCACCAGTTCGATCGGATCAATTGGCAGGCTCAAATCGCTTCTCCCGGTTGGTCACCGCAAGTTAGGGCGTCGCGGCCAGGACAGCAACTGCCGCCGTCTGGCCAGTGATCGCCAGGCAGTCTTGTCCCCGCGCGCGCCGTCCCCATATGGGCGGCATAATGGGGGGAAAAGACAGCATTCTAGATGGCGTCATCGCCACCGGCGGGCAGCGGCTCGACCGGGCGCTGGCCGACGCCACCGGGCTCAGCCGAGAGCGGATCAAGGCCCTGCTTGGCGAGGGCCGGGTATTGCTGGGCGGCAAGGCCGTTTCGCAAGCGTCGCTCAAGCCGGAGGCGGGAACGGCTTTTGCCATTGCCGTGCCCGAGGCCGCGCCGGCAGAGGCGGCGGCACAGGACATTCCGCTCAGCATCGTCTTCGAGGACGAGGCCCTGATCGTGATCGACAAGCCGGCCGGGCTGGTGGTCCACCCGGCGGCGGGAAATCTTGACGGAACGCTGGTCAACGCCCTGCTGCATCATTGTGCCGGTCAATTGTCGGGCATTGGCGGGGTGGCGCGGCCGGGGATCGTGCACCGGATCGACAAGGATACCTCGGGCCTGCTGGTCGTCGCCAAGTGCGATGCGGCGCATGAGGGGCTGGCGCGGCAATTCGCGGACCATTCGATCGAGCGGGCTTATCTGGCGATCACCGCCGGGACCCCTTCTCCGCTGGCGGGCACGGTGCGCGGAAACATCGGGCGGTCCGACAGCAATCGCAAGAAGATGGCGCTCGTCGGCGAGGGTCGCGGCAAGCATGCCGTGACGCACTACAAGGTACTGGAAGCCCTGGGGGATGCCGCCCTTGTCGAATGCCGGCTGGAGACCGGGCGAACCCACCAGGTGCGCGTTCACCTTGCATCAATCGGTCATGCGCTATTGGGGGACCCTGTCTATGGACGCACGCCTTCGCGCCTTCGGCCCACGCTTCAGAAGCTCGACTTCCATCGCCAGGCGCTCCACGCCGCGGTGCTCGGCTTCATCCATCCGACTTTGGGCACGGCCCTCCGGTTCGAGAGCCCTGTCCCATCGGACATGCGGGAACTGCTGCGTGAACTGGGCAGTAACCGATCAGAGTGATTATGTTTTTGATAGCCCCGAACAGTGGCCGGAACCGTTGATGCCTGCTAGGGTCGACAAATCCGGCCGACACGGAAAGGACGGGTTGGTAAAGTGAGCAAGCAACGCAATCTCCCGGTGGTCCCGGCTCTTGGCGGTGAGGCAAGCCTCAACCGCTACCTGTCGGAAATCCGCAAGTTCCCGGTGCTGACGGCCGAGCAGGAATACATGCTCGCCAAGCGCTTCTCCGAACATGGGGATACCGATGCCGCCGCGCAACTGGTGACCAGCCACCTGCGTCTCGTCGCCAAGATCGCCATGGGCTACCGCGGCTACGGCCTGCCGGTGTCCGAGCTGATCAGCGAGGGCAACATCGGCCTGATGCAGGGCGTGAAGAAGTTCGAGCCCGATCGCGGCTTCCGCCTCGCGACCTATGCGATGTGGTGGATCAAGGCGAGCATCCAGGAATTCATCCTGCGCTCGTGGTCGCTCGTGAAGATGGGCACCACGGCGGCGCAGAAGAAGCTGTTCTTCAACCTGCGCCGGATGAAGAAGAACCTCGACGCCTACGAGGACGCCGATCTCAAGCCGGACGATCTCAGGAAGATCGCGACCGACCTCGGCGTGTCCGAGCAGGAAGTGATCAACATGAACCGGCGCATGATGATGGGCGGCGATGCTTCGCTCAACGTCTCCATGCGCGACGATTCGGAGAGCCAATGGCAGGACCTGCTGGCCGACGATCGCCCCCTGCAGGACGAGACCGTGGCGGATGCCGAGGAAGCGCGCTACCGGCGCGAGCTGCTGACCGAGGCGATGGGGTCGCTCAATGATCGCGAGCGGCAGATCCTGACCGACCGGCGGCTGGCCGAGGACCCGAAGACGCTGGAAGAGCTGAGCCAGGTCTATAACGTCAGCCGCGAGCGGGTGCGCCAGATCGAGGTGCGCGCCTTCGAGAAGCTGCAGAAGGCGATCCATCGGATTGCCACGGAGCGGCATCTGCTGCCGGCCTGAGGCTGCGGATCAGCGCTGGAATGCGAAGGGCGGGCCGGAAGGTCCGCCCTTTGTGCAGAACGTCGTCCCGGACTTGATCCGGGACCGGTGGGGAACCTTCAGGCAAGGCCGCGCGAACAGGCGCGCTCTCGGCTTCGCAACGGCCAGCGGTCCCGGTTAAAGTCCGGGACGACGGAATCAGCCCTTGGCCTCGAGCGCCGCGATCCGCGCCTTGAGGTCCTCAACCTCTTCCCGCGCCTTGGCGGCCATGTCCTTCACCGCGTCGAATTCCTCGCGGGTGACGAAGTCGAAGCCGCCGAAGGCTTCCTTGAAGCGTTCGCGGGCGGCATCGCGGGCTTCGCGGCCCATGCCGGCGAAGGTGCCCGCCGCGCTGTTCATGAGCTTGGCGAAGTCGGCGAAGAGGGGGTTGTCGCTTTGCATGAGGGCTACATGGTGCGGGCAGGCGCGCCGTGCAAGCCTACAGTTGCACCCGAGTCACCGTATTGGCCGTGGGCATGCCATCGGCGTTCGGGTTCAGCTGGAGGAACTGCCAGTTGAGCACGGTCGCAAACAGCACCCAGGCGAGATAGGGCAGCAGCAGCATGCCGGCGAGCGGGCGCACCCGCCAGAACAGCACGACGGTCAGCAGCACCAGCAGATCGAGCGCGACGATGATGCCGAGACCGGCGCTGATCAGGTGAAAGCCGAAGAACACCGGGGTCCAGGCGAGGTTGGCGAGGAGCTGCAGCGCGAAGACCCCCAGGGCCAGCCCGCGCCCGCGAGCGCCGCGGGCCGAGCCGATCATCGCCGCGGCAATGCCCATGAAGACATACAGCACGGTCCACACGATGCCGAATGTGGCCGGAGGCGGATAGATCGCCGGTTTATCGAGGCCGGCGAACCACGGGTTGTCCGGCCCGCTGCCGCCGATCTGGGCTGACAGGAAGCCGAGCAGCACGACGGCGGGAACGAGGACGAGCGCCCAGCGCAGGAGCGAGGCCCTGAGCTGGCCGGTCGACGCAAGCTGGTTCATGTATCCTCGCGGAGTTGATCGATTCGGTTGCGTTCCCAAACGATATTGGCCGGGCGCGCGTCGACTGGCAATTCCTCCACTTCGGAGGCTTTTGGCTGCCCCGCGGCGGGACGCATTGAAAATGTCTCAGCCGCGGTGGGAACTTACGAGAAATTCGACATTCCCTTCGGGCCCGGTGATCGGGCTCTCGACGATCCCGTCGACGGTCCAGCCGCCCTGCTCGAGCCAGTCGCGCACCTCGTCGCAGACCCGCCGGTGCAGCGCGGGATCGCGCACGACCCCGCCCTTGCCGACCTCCCCCTTGCCCACTTCGAACTGCGGCTTGATCAGGGCGACCAGCCGGCAAGCCGGGGCCGCGAGGCGGAGCGGGACTTCGAGGACCTTGGCGAGGCCGATGAAGCTGGCATCGCAGACCACCCAGTTGCACGGGCGGTCGATCAGGTCGGGCGTGAGGACCCGGGCGCTGGTCTGCTCGAGCACGGTGACGCGCGGGTCCTGCCGCAGCTTCCAGGCAAGCTGGTTGGTGCCCGAATCGACCGCGAAGACATGCGCCGCGCCGCGCTGGAGCAGGACGTCGGTGAAGCCGCCCGTGGAGCTGCCGATATCCATCGCGACGGCACCGGCGGGGTCGAGATGGAAATGATCGAGCGCGTGGGCCAGCTTGATCCCGCCGCGCGAGACCCACGGATGATCGCGGCCGCGCACCTCGAGCGGAGCATCGGCGGGGAGCGGGTGGCCGGGCTTGGCGAGCTTGGTTTCGCCGGAGAACACGAGCCCCGCCAGAACCAGCGCCTGGGCCCGCGTGCGGCTTTCGGCGAGGCCGCGTTCGACCAGCAGCTGATCGACGCGCTGCTTGGGCGCCTTGCGGGCCGGCTTCTCGGCAGGACGGGGTTGGCTCGGGTCGGGCATGGGCCTCGGGCGTGCTTGCGCTCTTGTCGGGAGGCTGCGGCTCATTCCATACCGGGGCGATGAAGGCAAATCACGCGAAGCGCTTCCTCGGCGCGACACTCCCGCTATTGGCGCTGGCCGCCTGCGTTGCACCATCGGCCCCGCCCGTGGCGGCCCCACCGCCGCGCGCCCCGGCGCCAGCCCCGCCGCCCGTCGCATCCGCTCCGCCGGCGCCAGCCGACTGGCGCGATGCCTCGCAGACGCCGGGGACCTGGCGCTGGCGCATGGACGGTGACCGCTCGCTCGCCGAATACGGAGCCTACGCCGCCGCGCCGGTGGCCAGGCTGACCTGCGACCCGCTGAGGCAGGCAACGATTCTGTGGAGAAACTGGCCGGTCACCGGCACGATGCCCCTGGCGGTGACCACCACGGGCACCCGGCGCCTGCTCACCGCGAGCTCCGACGGCGCTGGCGGGGCCCAGGTGAGTCTGCCCGCCCGCGACCCGCTGCTGGATGCCATGGCCTTCAGCAGGGGCCGATTCATGCTGGAAATGCCGGGTTCGCCAACGCTTTACCTGCCGGCCTGGCCCGAGCTCAGCCGGGTGATCGAGGACTGTCGGCAGAAGCTGGATGGGGCGCCGGCAGCCGCGCCGGAAGCAAGCCCGAAGCCTTGATTCTGACGGCAAAAAAAATTCATGCAAGTCTTGTCGTAGCGGACGGAATCAATACCTTGGGTGTCAAGGTTGCAGCGCAACACGCGGCGGCGGCCCCAGCCCGGAGACGGGCGCTTTGGCACAACAGCGCGAAAGGAGGTGATCCGATGTCTCATGGTCCAGCAGAGAGGTCGGCATTCCGCAGCGCGGAGCATTATCGCTAACCGGTGATCGAGCGATAAAGGCTTCGTGGGCGGCACTTCCGGCCGCTGACCATGCGAAGGGCAGCACGCTGACGGGCGTTGCTGCCCTTCTCATTTTGGTTTGAAGCTCATTGGGGGCAGCACGCTGACGGGCGTTGCTGCCCTTCTCATATTGGTTGGAGGTTTGGGGGGCAGACGCGCCCCTCACCCTCCCCCATAACGGGGGGAAGAACCAAACGCCGCCGCCATCACTGGTGGGCTTCGAGCAGGTTCTTGAGATTGCTCGACATGACCTTCTTCTGGTCGGCCGCAGACAGGTCCTTGATGTCGCCGAAGAAATCGTGCGGCCGGACGAGGCCTTCGGGGTGCGGCCAGTCGCTGCCGAAGCAGATGTTTTCGATCGGCATGACTTCGGCGAGGGCCGAGACCGAATCCTCGTAGAACGGCATGACGTAGACATGCTCGCGGAAGGTCTCGACCGGGCTGCGGGCGAACTCCCAGGGCATCTTGTGATAGGCGCGTTCCATCCGCTCGAGCAGCGGAGCGATCCAGGCCGAGCCGCTTTCGGTGACCAGCAGCTTGAGGCCCGGGAACCGGTCGAACAGGCCATCGACGATCAGCGAGGTGATCGAATCTTCGGCCGCGCGGCCCATGGCGTTGAAGATTTCCTTCTTGGCGGCCCGGTCGAAGGCAATCATCTCACCGCGGGTATCGCCGCTCCATTCGCGGAAGATGCGGTCGTAGCCGGAGTCCGAGACGTGGTTGTTGATCAGGACGCGCTCCTGTTCGCACAGGCGCCAGAAGTCGTCGAAACGGCGATCTGCCGGCGAGCAGAAGCCGCCATCCGTCAGCGGCACGGCCGCCGGGCGGATCAGGATCTGCTTGCAGCCTGCCTTGAGGACGAATTCGAGCTCCTTCACCGCACCGGCCGGATCGCACAGGCTGATCGCGCCCACCGGAAACTGGCGGCCGTTGCCGAAGCCATACTCCTCGGCCACCCAGGTATTGAGCGAGTGCATCAGGGCCTGGGTCAGTTCGGTCTGATGGCCGAGGCGAACCTCGATGATCGAGGCGAGCGTGGGGAAGACGATGGCCGCGTGGTAGCCAAGCTCGTCCATCATCTTGAGGTGGGCCGCGCCGTTGTGAAAGGCGGGAATCGACTTCATCGGCGTGCCCGTCATTTCGCGCAGGGTCAGCCCCTGCGGATTGTCGGCCCGGTAATAGGCCTCATGGGTGCCGGGGCCGGCGACGACGTTGAAGGTCGGGTTGGGGATGTAGTCCGAGAGGAACCCGTCCACCACCAGCTTGGTCCGGCCATTGGCCAGGGTCACGTACTGGAACTTGCTGTGATACTTGGGATCGAGGTGGCGCAGGAAGGCTTCCGGCGGCTCATAGTAGTGATGGTCCGCGTCGTAGATCGGATAGTCGAACCGGGGTGCGGACTTGGCTTCGCGATCGAGGACGGTGGACATCGGAGGATCCTTATCGAAAAATTTGATGATACGTCATATTCGGCCGTTCCGCAGGCGAGTCCTTGATTCAGATCAAACCGCCCCCTTTGGGCGAGCAACACCGCGGCCGCGCCGTCGCAACAGGCTTGGCCTTGCGCGCGAAAGGCCCTAGATCGCTGAACAAGGGCGATGAGCCTTTTCGAATATTACAAGAAACTTGCGCAGGGCGAAATTTTCGTTCAGGGCGAGTGGACGCAGCATACAGGATCTTTGCCCATGGCGACTCTCGCCGATTCCGCCCTTCGTTTCGCCCGTGCTTCCCACCCCGCGCCGACGCCGCCGGCCGTGCGCGACGCGGCGCTGGCCGATCCCGGCTTCGGCAAGCTGTTCTCCGATCACATGGTGACGATCGAGTGGAGCGAGGATGCCGGGTGGCATGATGCCGTTGTCGGTCCGCTCCAGCCGCTGCCGCTGCATCCGGCCGCTGCCGTGCTGCACTATGCCCAGGAAATCTTCGAGGGGCTGAAGGCCTATCGTCTCGCCGACGGCGCCATGGCCCTGTTCCGTCCGCAGGCCAACGCCGCGCGGTTCAACGCCTCGGCCCAGCGCCTCGCCATGCCCGAACTGCCCGAAGACCTGTTCGTCGAGGCCTGCCGCCAACTGGTGGCGGTTGACCGCGACTGGTTCCCCAGCGTCGAAGGCGGCTCGCTTTACCTGCGCCCCTTCATGATCGCGACCGAGGCCTTCCTCGGCGTGCGCCCGGCGAAGACCTACAAGTTCATCGTCATCGCCAGCCCGGCGGGCAATTACTTCAAGAGCGGCGCGCCGGCCGTTTCGATCTGGGTCAGCCAGTACACCCGCGCCGCGCCCGGCGGCACGGGGGCGGCCAAGTGCGGCGGCAACTATGCCGCCAGCCTCGTCCCCCAGGGGGAGGCCATGGCCAAGGGCCACGACCAGGTGGTGTTCCTCGATGCCGAGCAGCACAAGTGGATCGAGGAACTGGGCGGCATGAACCTCTACTTCGTGTTCGACGACGGCTCGCTGGTCACCCCGCAGCTGACCGGCACGATCCTGCCCGGCATCACCCGCGACAGCCTGCTCACCCTTGCCCGCGAAGAAGGGCTCACCGTGCGCGAGGAGCGCTATTCTATCGATCAGTGGCGGGCGGATGCGGCCAGCGGCAAGCTCGTCGAAACCTTCGCCTGCGGCACGGCGGCGGTGGTCACTCCGGTTGGCCGGGTGACCGATCCGGTCAAGGGCGAGTTCGTGATCGGCAGCGGCGGCCCGGGCCAGCTGACCCAGAAGCTGCGCGGCCGGCTGGTGGCGATCCAGCGCGGCGAGGCACCCGATCCGCACGGCTGGGTGGTGCGGCTCTAGGCCGCGCCCGCAGGACGTGGTGGAGGGGGCTCACCCCCGAGCAGCTGCACTTGCCGAAACACCCCCTCCGTCAGCCCTGACGGGCTGCTACCTCCCCGCGGGCGGGGAGGAGATCATCCCGCCAGAAGTTCGGCTGCCGCCGGCGCTTCTTCGAGCAGGGCGATAAGGCCGCGCTCGTGGCGCGAGAGCCAGCGCGTGGCGCGGGGCAGGCGGAGGCGCTTGCGCCACTCCTCCTGGCGATCGACGAGCGCCAGGACGGCGGGGTGGATATAGCTCTTGCGGGCAATCGCGGGGGTATTGCCGAGCCGCTCGCTGACCTCGCTCGCCAGCGCCTTGACGCTGAGCTTGCCCGTGGCAGTTGCCAGCAATTCGAAGGCCATGGCGCTGGCATGCCAGGTGCGGAAGTGCTTGGCGGTGAAGGCCTCGCCCATGGTCTCGCGCAGGTAGTCGTTGACCTCGCCGGAACTGACCGGACACGGCGCGCCCGCCTCGTCGACATACTGGAACAGGTGCTGGCCGGGCAGGTCCTGCATCGCCCGCACGAAGCGCAGCAGCGAGCGGTCGGTGATGGTCATCTCGCGCAGTTTCCCGCTCTTGGCGGTGAACCGCAGCTTGAGCGCGCGGGGGCGGACCTCGACGTGCCGCATCCGCAGCGTCGTCGCACCGAAGCTGCGGTTGGCCCTTGCATAGGCCTCGTTGCCCACGCGGATACCGCCGGTATCGAGCAGGCGCACGACACTTGCGATGGCGCGGGTGCGGCACAGGGCCCGGACGGAGAGATCCTGCTCCACCCGCTTGCGCACCCGCGGCAGGAGACTGCCGAAGCGGGCGGTGTGATCGAACTTCTCGCTCTCGCGCGTGAGGCGGAACAGGGGGTGGTAGCGATACTGCTTGCGCCCGCGGGCATCGATGCCGGTGGCCAGCAGGTGCCCATCGCCATGGGGGCAGAACCAGGCCTGTTCATAGGCCGGCGGCAGGGCGATGCGGTTGAGCCGGTCGATCTCGGCGCGGTCGGTGATGCGCTGGCCGGCTGGGTCGTAATAGGCCCAGGCAACCCGGCCACCCCGGCCCAGCCGCTTGCGGGTGATGCCCGGCTGGCGATCGTCGCAGAAATGCAGGCGAATTCCGGTGGCGGCGGCGATAGAGCGCGGGTCCATGGCGAGCGAACGGCTGCGGATGGGTTGCAGTTCCGTGCGGGCCGCGCCACCTATGCGGGCCAGATTGGAAAGAAAGGCCGCCGATGTCCGATGACTATACCCCGCCCGCGGTGTGGGAGGCCCCTGCCCCGGCCGACGGCATGGGTGCGCTGTTCTCATTCAACCGAGCGGTTTCCGGACCGCTCCGCGACGAGGAACTGCCGGTGGGTCGCCATCCGCTGCAGCTCTATTCGCTGGCAACGCCAAACGGGCAAAAAGTGGGCATCATGCTGGAAGAGCTGCTCGCGGCAGGCCACGCCGGCGCGGAATACGATGCCTGGCTGATCAACATCTCGCAAGGAGATCAGTTCACCAGCGGGTTCGTGGACATCAATCCCAACAGCAAGATCCCCGCGCTGGTCGATCGTAGCGGGCCTGAGCTGATCCGGGTGTTCGAGAGCGGGGCGATCCTGTTACATCTTGCCGAGAAATTCGGCGCCTTTCTCCCGCGCGAGGGCGCGGCGCGGGCGGAAACGCTGTCATGGCTGATGTGGCAGATGGGCTCTGCCCCGTTCATCGGCGGCGGCTTCGGCCACTTCTATGCCTATGCCCCGACCAAGATCGAATATGCGATCGACCGCTACACGATGGAGACCAAGCGGCTCCTCCATGTGGCCGACACGCGGCTGGCGCAATGCCGCTACCTGGCAGGGGACGAATATACCATCGCGGACATGGCCGTGCTGCCGTGGTTCGCCGGGCTGTGGCGCGGCACGGTTTACAACGAGGCGCGGACCTTCCTCTCCATGGACGACTATGCGCATCTCGGCCGGTGGGTGGAGGAACTGCTCGCCCGCCCGGCCGTGGCCCGTGGCCGCAAGGTCACCAGCCTTGAGATGCCCGAGCGGCATTCCCCTGCGGATTTCGACGCGATAGTGCTCTAGGGCGCTTCCCAAGCCGGTTGGGCGCGGCTATGCGCGCCGGACTGGTGGGGCGTCGCCAAGTGGTAAGGCACCGGTTTTTGGTACCGGCATTCGCAGGTTCGAATCCTGCCGCCCCAGCCAGCAGGTCATCGATCTAGGGCTCTGTTCAGGCCAACGGCGCGTCAAGCCCGCAAATCTGCGAGCTTGCGATGCCGAAGTGCACTGCGGAGAACGGTTTCGCCGACCAATTGAGGCCCTAAATTGCGGGCGTTCTCCTGCCACAAAATGCCCAGTACAGTTTGCAATTCGGCCGGTGCGTTGGACTTTCCTGCCGGTCGGCGCTCATAGTGCAAACGCCCGGCTCCGCCATAACCAGCCATTCGTCTGGCCGCGAAAGCCCTTTCACCTACGTCAGGGCTGTTGGACAGTCCTGACAGGCAGCTTTCGTGCTGACGCATAAGGAAAGCGGACGCTGCAGGTGGGAGGGCGTGAACCTGCCCACTCACTTCGCGCGTTCACTCATAAGAGCAACCGGCCGCGCAGGTCGCAAAAACCGGTAAATTCGATGCGGGCGGGCACCGGCAGCGGCATTCTGTCCGTTAGCTTCGCGGCTGTGGTGGACCATGGACCAAGGCCCCCCCCGGCGGTGTTTTACCTCGTCGGTCACGCACCGGCTCACGAGTTAGCGCCGGGGCTGCGTCGGGCATTCTCGCATTTTTCCTGGCACGCCCTGACTTGGCCGCCCGGGCTTCGTTATCGGCCACGAGCATTTGCAGACATGCACCGCGCGTTTTTGCTGCGTACATTTGCGTGTCGGCGAGGCGGACGAGAGTGTCGACGTCCATTTTCCCGGGAGGCACAATCAACGCGCCGACGCTACACCGTAGTACAGCTCCATCCTCAACGGGTAGACTGTTCATACGCTCGTGAAGACGGGCAGCCACAGCCTCTGCCGAGGTGCGATCCCGAACGCACATGAACACGACGAACTCATCGCCGCCCACGCGCGCGAACAAATCTGTCCGCCGTATCGCCGGCCGAACCGCGGTGGCCAAGGCAAGTATTGCCCGATCTCCTGCGGCGTGTCCGCGCGCATCGTTGAGCAGCTTCAGGCCATCAAGATCAGCAAAAATGAGGAGCCGCCAGGAGTTCTCCGAGGCGAGTTCCTCTCCCAACTCGAACAATGCTTGGCGGTTGAGCGCTCCGGTGAGCGGGTCAGTTCGCGCCATCCACCATTCGCGAATGTAAACACTACGAGATCCGGAGACCACCGCGATGATGACCGAAATGGCCGCAAACCTCGCCACTAAGTTCGTGGCCCAGTCAGATTGGAAAAACGGATAGAGCGTCGCGCCGTTGATCAACAGGGTAAGTGTCATACACCCAATTCCGGTCATCAGCCCGGCACGCCAGCCCCCGCACCACGCCGCAAGGCAAATGACGGCCAGATAAACTGGTCCGAACCAGACGCCAGGTCCGGTCACCAAGTCCCCGATGGCGGCGAGATCTGCGACCAATAGAATGATGATCCAGGAGTGGGCCGACGGACGGCTCAACAGCCACTTCAGCATCTCAGGAACCCTGAGCGCGGCCATCGGATGCGAACATTCCTGCATCCCCTCGTTTTAGCGCTCTGGAGTAAAATAAGGCTAAATTTCAGCACCATCTCCCGTACCGTATCCCTCCTGTCACAACCAGGTTCGGATTTATGCGGCCGCTACTCTTCGCGGCACGAGTATCGGCCTGTGCTGCGCACGCAAATCATCGACCGTCAGCGGCCGGGCGAAGAAATATCTTTCAGCATAATCAATCTTGAGTTGCACGAGTCGTGCAGCTGCTCCGGCGTCTCGATCCCCTCGGCGACGATCTGCAGGTTGAGGGCCTTAGCCACAATCACGCGCTCGGCGACTGAACCCGCTCCAGTCCAGCGCACCGCGTTGATTCCCTAAACTTGAGGCGCCCTGCGTAAGTGGCCATGGGGCGCATCCTTTTCCTACGCTAGCCAGATCCCGAAACGCACCTAGGCAATTGGCTGGAGGGTCCAAGTTTCGGCGAAGTTGATCCTCTCCAATCGATCGCGTAGATAGTATGTGTTCCGGCCCGTATCCCTGCTCCGCCTCCCCGGAGCGTCCCTTGGGGTCGCAGGCGGGTTGGATCACCAACCGCTTCTGCTGGCCTCATCCGGGCGTCACGCTCGATCCGGGCACGGGGGAGTGTGAGGTCATCGCCTTAGCAATGTAATCGCTGTGGAGATGGCCGTCGCGTCAAGCTCATTGAAGCAGGTGGCGCCGCGCGCGTATGGGCCACGTTGAATTCTCGGCTTGCGAGCACGCGGAATAGCACCGGTGAACTTTCGAAAAATATCGCCGACGAGTGAGCGGAACGACCGTCAGGCGAGACGATTTAGACAGGTGAGGGCTGGTCAGGCCGCGGTGGTGATCTCGACGGAGTAGATCCCATGGTTGCGTCCTCGCTTGATAGCACCCCCGATGCCAGGCAGCAGAAACTGATCCGCGCAAGTCGAGTGGAGCACGTCCCGGTCTTCGACGATGCTGGAAACCAGATCGGGCATATTGAAGACCTCTCGATTGATCGGATCACTGGGCAGGTGGTCTACGCCATCATGTCGTTCGGCGGCTTTCTGGGGATCGGCAAACGCTATCACCCGCTCCCCTGGGATCGCCTCCATTATGACCCCGCTATGGCCGGCTACATCGTCAATCTCGACAGGGCTGCCCTCCGAGATGCGCCGCACTATGGCGCGGAGGACTTGGAGGTATTCGACGGACACGAGCAACAGTCGCACTCGACGACGATCTACAACTATTATGGCCTATTCCCGCCTTATCTGTAGAACCGCCCGACAGCGGTAGCGACACGCGGACGCCATCAGAATACCTCAATTTTCGGGTACACGGGGTTCATGGAATGGATTCGGAGATTGCTGGGCGATTCGTGCTTCCTGCACGGTCACATCGCCGTTGGGCTGTCCGTACGTAACGACCATGGCCATCTGCAAGCAACCTGCGCCCGGTGTGGCAGCGACATCGAGTTTGACGGTGGCGATTGGCGGCGATGCGCTGCTGTTGAACCGAGCCAATCTGGGCCCGCCCGCCAAGGTTAAGGAAAACGGAGGGTTCAGGCTCACGCATCAGCGAGGGCCGCTCGCGAAGGAAACAGTGTCGACCGACAGCGACCAGATCGAGAGGTTCGCTTCGGGCTGCCCGAACGTCGCAATCGGATGAGAGCAATCCTTCGGGTTACGTCCGGCCGTCCGGCGGGATTCTCCAACTTTGCGGACATTCGCGCGCAGTTCGGCGCGCTGGAAGCGGTCACTTGTTTGCCTCCAGCATGTCGTTCTTGTGGGAGATGGCAAAAGGGGAGTTGCGATCGCGTCTAAGGCTTGCTCTCGGATAGGGCAGCTCACATTGCGTCGCTCGGCGTAACTGCCCTCCACAAGCTCGGCACCGCAATTCACCCGAGCTTAAAATGGATCAGAGCAATCGCAGCAGCAAAACGGCGCGGCCATGACGGGCCCGGTGCATGATCGCAGTGGCTCGCCACCTGCTCTCTGATGGTGCGTAACGCCACCTGGAGCACCGGGTCTGCCTCAGGCGCAGGTATCAACCGCGAGGACGCCAGGAAATGCCGATCTACGGCCTCCAGTATGGCGTCATGTGCTTGCGCCCACTCCGGGCGGCGGCGCGAAACTGCCCCGCGCAAATGATCCAACGCTAATGTCACGCCTTCCACCAGGCGATAGGCGCCCCGCTCGACCGCGAGCTTGTACCCGGTAGCGCCAAAGGTGAGCCCCGCATCCGTCAGCTGTTGATCAAGCGCCAGGCAATCACTTTCCCAGCGGGCATGCGCATCACGCACCCGGTCAACCACGCCCGCAGTGAGGGCGATTCCGATTTCCCGCGGTGGTCTCACACCGCCCAGCCTGAAGTGATTGTATTAATTACACGTTTCCTCCCGGGCCCGCTCCGCTTTTGCCATATGGCGCGGGTTCCGATCCAAGTTTGGCTGCCCTGCCCTCCGACAGTGGGCGCGAGCACTACGGCCTGCTATTGGCCCGAGTCGCGCATGCTGATGGGGGTCGCATGGTTAGGTCTGAACTGCTCGCCGCACTTGTCCGAGAGAATCCCGGGTTGTCTCCTGACGAGGTAAGCCGCCTCATTGATACCTTTTTCGACGCGATCTCTGGGCAATTAGCCCAAGGCGGCCGCGTTGAATTGCGAGGGTTCGGGGTTTTCACAACCAAGGAGAGGGCGGCGACACTGGCTCGCAACCCCTTTACCGGGGACCGCTTCCTCGCTCCGGGTCGGCACGTTGCTCACTTCAAACCAGCGCGTGCAATGGGCTTGCTGCTGAACCCCGAGATGGCAAATCAGACCACACCGGACACTGTGGACACCTGATCGCCCAATTCCGCCTAGCGTCGGGAAAGGCCCCGCGTGCAAAAGGGGGTGGCACGCGGGGCGGGAGACAACCAGCGCAGTAAACGCTGGCCAGCCCACTCTACGTGCAAAGGATTGGCAAGAAAACCCGCACTGGCCAGGCAGGACATTTAGGCATTGTTCCGATCCCCGCTCTGGGCGGCACGTCGGATTCCACGGGTCGCAAATGAGGCCGGATCGCCACAACTCAGTTGGTTGCGGAACCGATCCTTCCTGCGGCCATTGATGAGCATCACGGGCGCTGACTGATCCCCCCTCCCGTCCAGCGCCACGTCCGATCACGAAACTTTGAGGCGCCCAGCGTAAGTGGTTTGGGCGCCTCTTCTTTGCCTATCAGGTTGTTAAGCACCTTCGCCTATGTCTGGCCTCGGAGGGGCCGTGCCTCGGCAAAAAGCCCGGCTCCTCCACCGAAATGGGAGAGATGGGGGTCTCGATGGACGATAGGGCATATTATGAACGTCGCCTAAGCGAAGAGCTTGCTCGAGCTGAAAACGAAGTCAGTCCAACGCTGCGGGCACTGCATCGGCAGTGGGCTGGGCTCTATCGTGAGCGGATTGCCAAACTGTCGTCCAGTCCACGGGTTGCTGCCTAAGGGTTGCCGCATCGTTCCGCATCCGTTCTCATGTCCGGGTGAGCACGAAACTCCTCCACACAACCGGCGATCTCTCCCGGCACGGCATCCCCTTGACCGTCCGCTGCACCGGCTGCGGGCACGAGGCGACACTACGCGGGATGGTACTCGACCAGCTCTGCAAGGCGCGGAGCTGGGATCGAGACCTTTCGAGCGTCCGCCGCCGTCTCAAGTGTGGCCAGTGTGGTTCAAGGCGGGTGCAGAGGTTGCCGCGTGAGCGAATGCTCGCGCGCGCGCGTTACCGGCCATCTACGGAACAGGATGCAGGCACCGAGCTCCGCCGCGCGGTGGAGCGGGTGCGCTCGATCATACCTGTCCCGCTACCCTAGCAAGAATGTCATTCGTTCATGGCAACATTGTTTATCTGAACTCCGCTCTCCCCAGCCATGCCGCCATTCCGGCCATTCCGGAACCGACCAGATTGCGGTCGCAACACACACCCCTTATCCAGAGCGATGATGACCACGGCGCACCGACCAAAACCCCCTCGGTGATCCTCTTGAGCGTCTCGCGGCAGTCGTCGACTTCGAGGTGTTCCGCGGCCCGTTGATTGCTGCGCTGCGCCGGAGTGCTCGGAGCAAGGGCGGCAGACCGCCGTTCGAGCCGGTGCTGATGTTTAAGATCCTGGTGTTGCAGGCGCTGTACTCGCCGTCGGACAAGGCGACCGAGTTCCAGATCAAGGATCGGCTAGGCGCGGATCGCGTCGATGGCGGCGAGGTCCTGTTCAGTCAGCAACCATGAGGCGGCGGCGGCGTTGGCCACGACCTGGTCCACGTTGCTGGCGCCGGCGATGATCGATCCCACCGTGTTCTGTGCGGCAAGCCACGACATCGCCAGTTCGAGAATGGTATGCCCGCGTTCGCGGGCGAAGGCCTCGAACCGCTCGACCTTGGCGATGCGATCATCCGACACCTGCTTGTCACGAAGATGATCGGTGCAGAAGGTGTCCACGGCGAACCGGGAGCCGGGCGGGGGCGTGGCCCCGGTCGTGTATTTGCCGGTGAGCAGACCGCTGGCGAGGGGGAAGAAGGGGATGAGCTTCAGGCCGTGCCGGCGGCAGGCCTCCACCACGCCCTCTTCGGCAGGCTCATCAAGTAGGTTGTACTGGTTCTGGGCGCTGGCGAAGCGAGCAAGGCCCGATTTTTGGCTGGTGGCGACCGCCTCGTCGAGCATGGCGCCGGAGAAGTTGCAGCAGCCGATCTCGCGGACCTTGCCCTGCTCGACGAGCCGGGTGAGGGCTTCGAGCAGTTCGTCGATCGGGGTTCGGGGTCGGGCATGTGCTGCTGGTAAAGGTCGATGCGATCGGTCCCAAGCCGGCGCAGACTGGCCTCGACCGCCCTGATAACGCGTGCCCGCCCGCGAATGGTCTCGTCATCGACATCATAGACGCTGTACTTGGTGGCGATCACGACCTCGTTCCGGCGCGAGCCGAGCGCGCGGCCGATGAGCTCTTCCGAGCGGCCCGAGCCGACGAAGGAGTCGACGCTGTATTCTTCCGCCGTGTCGATGAAGTTGATGCCCGCGTCGAGCGCAGCATGGATGATGCGCTTAGTCGCTTGCTCATCGCATTTGCGGCCGAAGAAGTCCGTCCCGAAGTTGTTGCCGCCGAGGCCTACGACCGACACCGAAAGCTGGCCGATTCTGCGCTGTTCCATTCCTTACCTCCCCAATGCGTCCGCTCTGACTGTCAAACGCCTTCCTCAAGCTTCTCCAAGCCGATGCGCCGGGCATCTGAAACCTCAAGATATCATCGCACGCGCTCTGGCTCGCTACGGCTGTGCGCAGCTCGCCAGCGCTAGACAGACCTTTTCCGCCGGACGCAAGGGCGGGTTCCTCTCACCATGGCTCAGCCGATGATTGGGCGCCAAAAAAGGCGGAGCCGATTAGAGCCCCGCGATGGAGCCCAGTATTAGAACCGATCGATCCTTGCTCATATCGCCACCCGTTACGATCGTTGCGCGCACACATTCATGTCCGCCATCACCATCGCAGCTACATTCTGTTTCTGGCTCTGATCAATGAGTCCTGACCCTAAGGCCATCGGCTCGGGTCCGAAGCCGGTTCGGCCGTTCGCGGTAACAGTCAGCCCACCCTTCGTGCAGTTGTCGCAGCCGAGGGTCGGACTCTTTCGCAGCCTGCGCAAGTTCCTCTCGCACTCGCCGTTCATAAAAAGCGCGATCATCCGACATGACAGTTCTCCGCACTTTAGGGGGCGGAACGGGTGGGCCTGTACGACGAGTCGAGTCAATATACGTAAACTTAGCAGGTTCGCGCTTTGCAAATCCTATCATTTGGAGTGTGGACCAAGTCTACAGGGGGAACGGGCCGACCTTGCGTTGGCCCGTTTTCTAGCTCTGCGGTGGTCTCGCAGCTTGGATCGTGGACGATTTAAACCAATCTGAGGCGATCGACCGACGCCAAGCCCTCTTCTCCATTCACCAGCGGCCGAATCCAAGCGAGATCACCGGCCACGTGCACGATTTCATAAACCGGGCCGTGATTGGTGCCGATCATCACGTGGTCACCGGCCCGCTTCGGGCTATTGCAGCCAGTGCGCAGCAGGGCCTCAGGCGCGAGTAGGTCGATCAACGTCCTCATGTAGCCTTGCTATCAGGTACCGCTGATTATTCGGTTAATGCAGCTCCGCCAGGTACTCACAGAAGCGCTGGGCTGTCGCGGTTCAGGTGGTGCCTCAATCAGAGCCCACAGTTCT
>Ga0207681_10000535_pt1 | contig 26239 bp, 25 predicted proteins | sample KBSS53metaG_FD_184324 | JGI IMG/M metagenome (GOLD analysis project Ga0207681, IMG submission 184324) | Switchgrass rhizosphere microbial communities from Kellogg Biological Station, Michigan, USA - KBS S5-3 metaG (SPAdes) (version 2) | ecosystem: Host-associated > Plants > Roots > Rhizosphere... | reverse complement strand
GATCTGCGCGACGCGCACCGGGTCGCACTGGGCCTCGACCGGCGCGCCCGGGAGGCGCACCTCGAGATGCGAGTCGTGCTGCGCGAGCGCCGGCTCGAACTCGGAGCTGACCGAGCGCGCCAGCTCGGCGAGGTCGACCGGCTCGGGCCGCAGCTCGAGCGAGCCGGCCTCGAGACGGGAGAGATCGAGGAGGTCGACGGACAGCTTCGCGAGGCGGTCGACCTGCTGGCGCACCTGTGCGAGGAAGCGGGCGCGCGTGTCCTCGTCGAGCTCCTCGTCCTCCAACAGCTCGACGAAGCCGCCGAGCGAGAACAGCGGCGTGCGCAGCTCGTGCGAGGCGGTCGCGATGAACTGCTTGCGCGCGCGGTCGAGCTGCGCCAGCTGGCGCTGCATGTCGTTGAAGGCGACCGCGAGCTGCCCGAGCTCGTCGTCGGAATCGACCGGGATCGGGCGGGAGAAGTCCCCCGCGGCGACCTGCTCGGCGGCCTTCTCCAGCCGCTTGACGCGCTGCGCGAGCGCGCGCGCGATCAACCAGCCGGCGAGTACCGCGAGCGCGAGCGCGATCGCGCCGGCGACGAGGATCTGTGCGCGCACGATCGCGACGTTGCGCTCGACGTCGGCCATCGGCGTCGAGTAGACGGCGACCTCCGCGACACGGCCTCCGTCTCTGATCGGCACCGCGACCTCTGCGACCGGACCGTCGGCCGACACCTCCGAGCCGGTCGCGACGTGCCCGCTGCGCGCCGCCTCGTCGGCCGTCGGCAGCGCCAGCGCGGGTTGCGCCGGATCGCTCGAGTCGGTGATCGTGCCGGGGATCAGCTCGCCGCCGATGCGGCTGATCCGCAGCAGCGTGACGCGCGCGTTCGCGGTGTCGCTCGCGGCGCGCACGACTCTGCGGACTTCGGCGTTCGTGCTGCCGCCGCCGACCGTCGCGGCGACCTGCTCGACCGTCTGCTGCGCGGCGATCTGCAGCTGCGAGAGCTTCTCGTCGCGCAGACGCGACTGCAGCTGCGGCACGACGTAGAGGTAGAGCACGCCGATCGCGGCGAGCGTGATCGCGAAGAAGAGGAAGGCGAGGCGGTTGCGGAGGGAGCGCAGTGCTTACTCGTCCGTGTCGCGGAAGCGATAGCCGACGCCGCGCACGGTGAAGAGGTACTGGGGCTCCTTTGGATCGCCCTCCAGCTTCTCGCGCAGGTGCCGGATGTGCACGTCGATCGTGCGCGGGTCGCGGTAGGCGGAGTCGCCCCACACGCGCGCGAGCAGCATGTCGCGCGTGAAGACGCGACCAGGGCTGCGGGCGAGCGTCAGCAGGATCTCGAACTCGACGAACGTCGTCGAGATCGGCTCGCCGGCAAGCCACACCGCACGCTTGTCGGGATCGATGCGCAGCTCGTGATGCTCGAGCGCGCCGCCGTCCCCGTCGCCTGCGCGCGAGAGCTCCGAGCGGCGCAGCGCGGCCTTCACGCGGCTGCGGAACTCGCGCATCGAAAACGGCTTGGTGATGTAGTCGTCGGCGCCGATCTCGAGTCCGACGACCTTGTCGATCTCCTCCGACTTCGCCGTCAGCATGATGATCGGGACGGAGCTGCGGCTGCGCAGCCGGCGGCACACCTCGAGCCCGTCGAGCTTCGGCAGCATCACGTCGAGCACGACGAGGTCGAACGGGCGCTCGTCGAAGCGATCGAGCGCCTCGCGGCCGTCGACGGCCTGCACGACCTCATAGCCGTCTCTCCTCAGCGGGTAGGACAGCAGCGTCTGGATCGACTGCTCGTCGTCGACCAGCAGGATGCGGGTGCTTCGCTCGGCCATGCGACCCGAAGGGTAGTCCGCTGAACGCAGCCGTACTACCTAATTGGCTTGACAGCGCGCGTGGATAACCTGCCGCGTGTGCTCGATCCGCGGATCTACCGGGCGGGGTTCCTGCCGATCCTGTTCGCGCTCGTGCTGGTCGGCTTCTCGCTGCGCGAGCCGCCGCGCCCGCTGACGGCGTCGCTCGCGCCGGATGCGTTCGACGGTGCGGTCGCCTTCGCGCAGCTCGATCGGCTGGCCAGCGAGGCGCCGCTGCGGCGGCCGGGCTCGAGCGGCGACGGGCTCGTCGCGCGGCGCGTCGAGCAGACATTGAGCGCGAACGGCTTCCGCGTCGCCGTGCGTCGCTTCTCCGCTGAGACGGTCGACGGCGAGCGCGAGCTGCAGACGGTCGTGGGCGAGCGGGCCGGCTTCTCGAACCGGCGCATCCTCGTCGTCGCGCACCGCGACGCGCTCGGTCGCGGCGCGCGCGCGGAGCTGTCAGGCACCGCTGCGCTGCTTGAGCTTGCACGCGTGCTCGGCGGGCGCACGCTGAACCGCACGCTCGTGCTCGCCTCGACGAGCGGCGGCACAGCCGGCCTCGCGGCGGCGGAGCGGCTGGCGGAAGAGAGCCCGCCCGCCCGCCCGATCGACGCCGTGCTGGTGCTGGGCGACATGGCCGGCACGCGCACGGACCGGCCGCTGGTCGTGCCGTGGTCGCAGTCGACCGCGCTCGCGCCGCTCGAGTTGCGGCGCACGGTCGAGGCGGCGCTGATGACGGAGGCGCGCATCCCGACCGGCACGATCGGGCCGGGCGTGCAGCTCGCACGCCTGGCGTTTCCGCTGACGCTCGGCGAGCAGGGGCCGTTCGATGCGCGCGGGATCGGAGCGGTGCTGCTGTCGGCCAGCGGGGAGCGCGCGCCTGCGGCCGACGCGCCCGTCTCGGCCACCCAGCTGACCGCGTTCGGGCGCGCCGCGCTGCGCAGCGTCGGCGCGCTCGACGGTGGCGGCGAGGTGCCCGGCAGCGCGACCTACCTGACGCTGGAGAGAAAGGTGCTGCCGGCGTGGCCGGTCCGGCTGCTGGCGATCGCCTTGCTGCTGCCGGTCCTGCTCGCCGCCGTCGACGCGTTCGCGCGCGTGCGCCGTCACCGCGAGCGGGTCGGGATGTGGCTGCGGTGGGTCGCGCTCGGCGCGCTTCCCTTCCTGCTCGGCGCGCTGTTCGCGATCGGGCTGTTCCGCACAGGACTGATCGAGGCGGCGCCGGGGACGCCACTGGTGGGCGAGGCGAACGCGCCTGACGTCGGTGCCCTCACCAGCGCCGCGATCGTGGTGCTCCTCGCTTGGGTCGCGACGCGCAGGCTGCTGCCACGACCGCTCGGCATCGCGACGGACTTTCGCCCTCCGGTCGCCGCGAGCGGCGACCTGCGGGCGACGTCACCCGGCGGCGGCGCGGCGACCGCGATCGTGCTCGTGCTGTGTGCGGTCGCGCTCATCGTGTGGATCGTGAACCCCTACGCGAGCCTGCTGCTGATCCCCGCGTTGCACCTGTGGCTGCTGGCGATGGCACCGGAGACGCGCCTGCCCCGGCCTGCTGCGCTCGTGCTGTGGGCGGTCGGCCTCGTGCCGCCGCTGCTGATCGCGTACGCGCTCGCACGCCAGTTCGGCCTTGATCCCGTCGAGCTCATGTGGATGCTGCTGCTGCTGACGGCCAGCGGCGGCATCTCGCTGCCGGCAGTGTTCGTGTGGAGCGTGGTGCTCGGCTGCGCCGCGTCCGCGCTGATCGTCGTCCTGCGCACGACCGGTGCCGGTCATCCCGACGTGGGGACGCCGATCACCGTGCGCGGACCGTCGACATACGCCGGACCCGGCTCGCTGGGCGGGACGGAATCCGCCCTGCGGCGCTGAGCGCCTCTGCGCCCCTCGCGTGAGAAGCTCTGTGCGATGAGGCGCGCGCTCCGAGCGATCTCGACGGTCTTGATCGTGGCCGGCGTGCTGATGATTGCCGACGCCGGCATCACGCTCGCCTGGCAGGAGCCCGTCTCGGCGCTACTCGCACGCATCGAGCAGAACAAGCTGTCTGGGCAGCTCGACCGCATCGAGCAGCGCGGGCCGACGCCCGTCCAGCAGCGAGTGCTCCGCGCGCTCGAGACGCAGAGACGGCGGATCGAGTTCCTCGCACGCGAGGCGCGCCGGACGGCGCACGCCGGCGACCCGATCGGGCGCATCGCGATCCCGGCGATCGGCGCGGACTTCGTCGTCGTGCAGGGGACGGACACTGCGTCGCTGCGCAAGGGGCCTGGCCACTACCCGTCGACGACGTTTCCCGGCCTGCCCGGAACGGTTGCGATCGCCGGCCACCGCACGACGTACCTCGCGCCCTTCCGCCGCGTCGATGACCTGAAGCACGGCGACCGGATCGTGCTGACGATGCCGTACGGCCAGTTCACCTACCGCGTGCAGCGCGACCAAGTCGTCGATCCGTCGGCCTTGTGGGTGACGAGAGACGTTGGCTACCAGCGGCTCGTGCTGTCCGCGTGCCATCCGCTCTACAGCGCGGCGCAACGGATCGTGGTGTTCGCACGCCTCGCGCGGACGGTTGCGCGCGGCGCCGCCGTGGGGCACTGACCCTACGGGCCCGGTCTCGTTCGCGGCACCCGGGTCATTGGCGACCGGCACCCTGGTGGCCGGACGTCCGATGTTCCGAAGGTGTTCTCACGCCAAAAGCGGGTACCCCCGATACCGATTACGACGACCGGCACAAGCGAAGGATCGCGGATGCGGGTCCGCGGGTGCGTGCCGTCCGGCCCGTCCGGGATAAGTCGCGGCAGGGATCGCATGGACGACGAGAACACGACAATGCGAATCAACGAGCTCAAGGCGCAGATCGATCGCGCGGCGTACCACGTCGACGTCGACGCAGTGGCTGACGCGTTCGTCTCCCGCATGCTCGCGGTGCACGGCGCGCTGCGGCGAGCCGACGTGCGCGCGCTGCTCGGCGACGCAGCGCTCGCCGAGCTGAAGCTCCCTGCCTAGCTAAAGCTCGTGCTCGTAGCCGCGCAGTGACGCGCCGCGTGGGCCGAAGTCGAGTGACGGCTCGCCGGCCGCGACGCTGCCGACCCACGTGAGCGGCGCGGCCGCCTCGGCGGCACGGCGCGCGTCCGGCGGCACGCACACGCACAGCTCGTAGTCCTCGCCGGCGGTCGCCGCGAACGCGGCCGGATCTTGCCCGAGCGCACGCGCCACGTCGGCGACGCCTGGCGCAAGCGGCAGCCGCTCGAGTTCCACGGCGAGCCGCACGCCGCTGCGGCGCGCGAGGTGGCGTGCGTCGGTCGCGAGCCCGTCGGAGAGGTCGATCATTGCGTGCGCGCCCGCGGCTGCGAGCGCGCGACCCTCGGCGAGCCGCGGCGTCGGGCGCAGGTAGCGCTGCGTCAGCTGCGGCATGCCCTCGGCGCGGCCTTGGAGGATCGCGAGCCCGGCGCCCGCGTCGCCGAGTGTGCCCGTCACGCCGACGAGGTCGCCGGGCCGCGCGCCGTCGCGCCCGACGAGCGCGTCGGCGTCCTCGCTCCAGCCGACGACCGTGATCGCGGCGGTCAATGCCGGGCCGCGCGCGACGTCGCCGCCGGCGATCGTCACGCCGCTCGCTGTCGCGAGCGCCTGCGCCGCGACGAACAGCTCGAGCACCGCGTCCTGCCCGAGTCCCGGGGGCAGCACGAGCGCCAGATACGCCTCGCCCGGCTGCGCGCCCATCGCGGCGAGATCGGACAGCGCCCCGGCGAGCGCGCGATGGCCGAAGTCGGCGAGCGTCCCGATCCCATCCGCGAGCGCGGGGAAGTGCACGCCCTCGACCATCGTGTCGACGGAGGTGACGGCGTAGGCGCCGGCGCGCACGACCGCTGCGTCGTCGCCGAGCCAGCGCACGACGCGCGGGTCGTCGTGCGAGAGGACGCGCTCGAGCGCCTCGATCAGCTCCAGCTCACGCATCGTTGCGCGGCCCGTGCCGGCCGGGCTAGCGGTGGCGGTAGACGATGCGCGCGCGGTCGAGATCGTAGGGCGAGAGCTCGCAGCGCACGCGGTCGCCGGGGAGGATGCGGATGCGGAAGCGGCGCATCTTGCCCGCGACGTGGCCGAGGACGACGTGGTCGTTGTCGAGTCTCACACGGAACATCGCGTTCGGGAGGGCCTCGATGACCTCGCCCTCGAGCTCGACTTTTTCTTCCTTTGGCACAGGCGAACCGTACCAGCGATCAGCGCATCGGCGCGGGGTCAGCCCGTCGGCGCACCCGCGCCGCCACCTTCGCTATGGCCAGGTGGTGTCGGGTTCCCGCCCGCCCCTGGAGGTGAGGGGGGCGCCTGCTGCGGCGGGTGGGCGTACGCGTCCGGGTTTGGGTTCGTGCCGCCGCCGTCGGGTGCCGGGGTCGTGGTGGTCGGCGTGGTCGTGGTCCCGTCGGTGGTGGTCTCGTCGGTCGCGTCGCTTCTCGAGTCGTCGTATGCGCCGGCGTACGTGCCGGTGAACGCGGAGCCCTGGAACGGCTCCTTCGGAGCCGGCCAGTCGTCGCAGTAGCTGCCCTTCGCGACGGTCATGAAGTCGTGCCAGATCGGCGCCGCGATCGTGCCGCCGAAGACCGAGCTGCCGAGCGTCGTCGTCTCGTTCGGATAGCCGACCCACACGGCCGTCGACAGTCTCGGCGTGATGCCGACGAACCATGCGTCGGTGTTGTTCGACGTGGTGCCGGTCTTGCCGGCGTTCGGGCAGCCGATGTCGCTGCCGGCCGCGGTGCCGCCGGAGATGACCGCCTTCATCGCCGGCAGGATCTCGTAGGCCTCGCCGTCGGTGAACGTCTGCTTGCGTCTCGGTCTGCCGAGGTCGTCGACGCGGCCGTCGGGATGGACGACCTTCGTTATCGCCGTCACCGTGTTGCGCCAGCCGCCGTCCGCGACGGTCGCGAACGCGTTCGCCATCTCGAGCGGCGAGACCCCGTATCTGAGGCCGCCGATCGCCTCGGCGTAGTATGCGTCGAGGTGCGAGGTGATGCCCATGTCGTACGCCGCCTGGCGCACCTTCTCGGGGCCGAGGTCGGCGCCCAGCTGCGCGTACACGGTGTTGTCGGAGATCGGCAGCGCGTGCGCAAGGCTGACCGAGCCGGCGTACGAGTGGCTGTCGGTCTGCACGTCCCACGTCGGCGCCTGCGGCAGCCACCCCGGCGTGAGATGTCTGGAGACGTAGTACGTGGAGTTGGGATCGATCCCCATCCGCACGGCAGCCATCAGGTCGATCACCTTGAACGTCGAGCCCGGCTGCCGGTGCGACTGGGCCGCGTAGTTGAAGACGGTCGGCCCGTACGTCGCTGAGGACGCCATCGCGAGGATGTGCCCGTTGGCGGGATCGACGGTCGCCAGTGCGGCCGAGGGGGCGCCCGCATAGCCGACGTGGCTCTGGATCGCCTGCCGTGCGACCTCCTGGAATCTCAGGTTGATCGTCGTGTAGACCTTCAGGCCGCCCTGCTCGACGACATGGCGGCCGTAGCGTCTGATCAGCTCGCTTCTGACGTAGTCGAAGAAGAACTGCTCGCGACGGTGCGCGTAGTAGTCGCTGCGGTGCACGCCGAGCGGCGCCGCGTTCGCCGCGTCCGCCTCCGACTGGCTGACGTAGCCGGTGTCGACCATCGCCTTCAGCACCTCGCCGCGCCGCTTGCGCGCGCCGGACGGGTTGTTGAAGGGGTTGTACTGCGACGGCGCCTGCGGCAGCCCGGCCAGCAGTGCCGCCTCCGGCAGCGTCAGCGCCGACGCCGGTCTGTCGAAGAAGATGCGCGCGGCCGCCTGCACGCCGACCGCCGTCTGGCCGCCGACCGTCCCGTAGGGGACGTTGTTGAGGTAGGCGACGAGGATCCACTCCTTCGAGTGCTCCTGCTCCAGTTGCTCGGCCAGCTTCGCCTCGCGGATCTTGCGCACGAGCGTCTTCTTGAAGCGGCTGCCGGGCGTGTAGAGGTTGCGCACGAGCTGCATCGTCAGCGTCGAGCCGCCCTGCTGCGTTTCGTCGGAGGTGACGTTCTTGAACGCCGCGCGCACGACGCCGACGTAATCGACACCGCCATGGTGGTAGAAGCGCTTGTCCTCGATCGCGACCGTCGCGCGCTTCATCACGAGCGGGACCCGATTGCCGGGGATCGCGCGCCGCAGCGTGTCGGAGGCGATGAAGCCGAGGCGCGTGCCATCGGAGGCGTAGACCGTCGAGACGGCGCCCTGCGGACGCGCTTTGAGGTCCTGGATGTCCGGCGTGTCCTGCACGACGCTGACCACCCAGCCGGCGAACGCGATGCCGCCGGCGGTCGCAGCGACGATCAGCAGCGTCGCGATGACGATCAGCGTGCGCCGCAGGGGGCTCGCGTGCCGGCGCCGGCGGCGCCTGTGTCGCTCTCGGCGGGTCACGGACTCAAAGCGTACCCAGCGGGCTCAGCTGGCTGGGACGCCCGCAAGCAGTCCTGCAGTGCGCAATGCGCGCAGCGCGTCGGCGCGCAGCTCGGACGCGCGTGCCGGCCGCTCGGCCGGCGGCACGGTTCCGCGCGCGACCGTGTACCTGACGCCGTCGGCCGCCACGTCGACGATCCGTGCGATCGGCTCGCCGTCGAGGCTGCGCAGCGCGCCGAGCGCCGCGTCGGCGTCGACCGCCTGCGGCAGCCACAGCTCGACCTCCAGCGCGACGAGCGGCTCGACGATCGTGTCGTTGTGGAGGATCCCCGCGGCGAGCCGCTCGTTGGGGATGAAGATGCGCCCGCCATCGCCGCCGCGCACGACCGTGTAGTTGAGCCGCACGTCCTCGACGGTCCCGGTCTCGTCCTCCACCGTCACGCGGTCGCCGATCCGCAGCGGTTGGGCGATCGTCAGCATCACGCCTGCGATCAGGTTCGCGAGCGTCTGACGCGCGGCGAAGCCGAGGATCGCCGCGATCAGCGCGCCGGATGCCAGCAGGCCGGCCGCCAGCCGGCTCAGGCCGCCGAACTGCGAGAGCGCGAGCAGCAGTCCGAGCACGACGATCGAGAGCGTGATCAAGCGGCGCAGGAAGCGCAGGCGCGTGTCGAGGACCGGCGTCAGCTCGTCGCGCACGACCGCGCTCGCGAGCTTGTGGCCGCGATGCAGCAGCGCCCGATCGACCGCGATCGCCAGCACGATCGTGCCGGCGAGCGTGAGCAATGCGGTCAGCTCGTTCTTGTGCGTTTGCAGGAACGTGGCCGCGAGCGTGGGAACATCGAGCCCGAGCATGGAGCGCGAGCGTACCGTCAGCCGCGGCAGTCTCCGGGCGCGCTCGCACGGCGCGCTCGTGCGGCTGCGCCCGACCGACCGCATCGCCTGGCGGGAGGCGTGGGGCGCATTGTGGACCTCGCGGCTGGTCGTGTGGGCGGCCGGACTGCTGGGTCTGATGTGGTTCGGCCGCGCGCCGGGCACCGGACAGTTCGACACGCGGGGCCTGACGACGCCGTTCTCCGCGCTCGGGGACCTGCTCGTCTCGCCAGCCGCGCGGTGGGACTCGGCGTGGTACCTGACGATCGCGCAGGACGGCTATGGCGACGCGCGGTCGCACGCGCAAGCCGCCTTCTATCCCTTGTACCCGCTGCTGATGCGTGCCGGCGGTTGGGTCGTCGGCTCGCCGCTCGTCGCCGGGATCCTGGTCTCGCTCGCCTGCTTCCTGGGCGCGCTCGTACTGCTGCACCGCCTCGCCGCGCTCGAGCTCGGCGAGATGTACGCCCGGCCGACGGTGCTGCTGGTCGCGTTCTTCCCGAGCGCGCTGTTCTTCTCGGCGGTCTACTCCGAGTCGCTCTTCCTGCTCGTGTCGGTCGGCGCGTTCCTCGCGGCGCGGCATGAGCGGTGGGCGTGGGCCGGCGCGCTCGGCGCGCTCGGCGCGCTCACGCGCAACAGCGGGGTGCTGCTGCTGCTGCCGCTCGCGCTCCTGTTCCTCTACGGGCCGCGGCCAGGCGGCGCGCCGGTGCTGCACCGCGCGCGCTGGCTGCCGCGTTACCGCCTCACGCCGCAGGTGCTGTGGCTGGGGCTCGTGCCGCTCGGGCTCGCGCTCTACCTCGGCTGGTCGGTGGCCGCGCTTGGCGACGCGTTCGCGCCCTACCACGCGCAAGCGCTGTGGCTGCGCCACTTCGAGCCGCTCGGCGCGTTGACCGGGGGGATCGACAAGGCCGTCGACGCCGTGCGCGAGCTCGCGCGAGGCGGGGCCACGACGCCTTACCTCGCCGAAGGCGGCGGCAACTCGCTGGAGCCGTTCAGCCAGGCCCTGCTGCTGGCCGGCTTCCTGGCGTTTACGCTCGTCGCGCTCGTCGGTGTGCTGCGGCGGCTGCCGCTCGCCTATGGCGCGTACACCGCCGTGGCGCTCGCGATGACGCTCTCCTACCCGGTCGACGACCAACCGCTGATCTCGCTGCCGCGCTACATGCTCGCGCTGTTCCCGCTGCAGATGTGGCTCGCTGTGTGGACGAGCCGGCGCGACGGCCGCCTCGAGCGCACACTCGGCGTCAGCGCCGTGCTGCTGGGGCTGCTGGCGGCGCAGTTCGCGCGGTGGGGGTTTGTCGCGTGAGCGCACCGCGCGCGCTGCTGCTCGATGCGCTCGGGACGCTCGTGGAGCTGGAGCCGCCGGTCGAGCCGCTGCGGCGCGAGCTGCGGGAGCGCTGCGGGCTCGAGCTGAGCGCGGCCGAGGCCGGCGCCGCCCTGCGCGCGGAGATCGCCTTCTACCGCGCCCATCACGACGACGCGTCCGACCGTGAGCGGCTCGTGGACCTCCGCCGCCGGGCCACGGAGGCGCTGCGGGATGCGCTGCCGCCGGCGGCGCGCGACGTATCCCGCGCGGTCCTCACCGAGGCGCTGCTCGCGGCCCTGCGCTTTCGCCCGTTCGCGGAGGTCCCCGAGGTGCTGGGCGCGGCGCGCGAGCGCGGCGTGCGGCTCGTGGTCGTCAGCAACTGGGACGTCTCGCTGCACGACGTGCTGGAGGACACCGGGCTCGCGCCGCTGCTCGACGGCGTCGTCACGTCGGCGGAGGTCGGGAGCGCGAAGCCGCAGGGCGCGATCTTCGCGCGCGGGCTGGCGCTGGCTGGGGTCGCCGCGGGCGAGGCGCTGCACGTCGGCGACAGCGTTGAGCACGACGTCACCGGCGCGCTCGCGGCGGGGATCGTGCCAATGCTGGTGGTGCGCGACGGGGCCGCGCCGGACGCCCCGGTCCCCTCGGGCGTGCGCACGATCACGACGCTGCGGCCACTGCTCGACGTGCTCGGGGCAACCCGCTCCGTATCGTTGGACGCATGAGCAGCGACTCGTCCTACGGCTCGTGGCTTCCGCCGGCCGCCGATCCGTTCGGGCGGCCGTTGCCGCCACCCGAGCACGACGACGCGGCTCGCTGGGCGCCGTGGACGGCGCCGGCCGCCCTGTTCGCGGCGTTCCTGTTCGCGATTGTCGGCGCGATCAGCGTCGGGGTCGTCGCGGCGATCTTCGGTGCCAGCTTCGACGACCCACCGCCGGCTGTGAACATCGTCGCGACGGTCGTGCAGGATGGCGCCTTCATCGGCGCTGCGCTGCTGTTCGCCGGCCGAGCGGGACAGGTGCTGCCGGCGCAGTTCGGGCTTGTGCGCACACGCATCCGGCCGGCGATCGGCTGGATGCTGCTCGCCTACGTCGTCTACGTCGCGCTCGGGCAGGTGTGGGCACAGCTCGTCGACGCGGACAAGGTCGACAAGCTCCCCGACAGCCTGGGCGCCGACCAGAGCGCGGTCGCGCTCGTCGCCGTCTGCGTGCTCGTGACCGTGATTGCGCCGCTCGCCGAGGAGACGTTCTTCCGCGGCTACTTCTACGGTGCGCTGCGGAACTGGCGGGGGCCGTGGCTCGCGGCGCTGCTGACCGGGCTCGTGTTTGGCGCGATCCACGCCGGTGGGACGGACGCCGTCTTCCTCGTCCCGCTCGCGCTCCTCGGAGTGATGCTGTGCGTTGTGCGCGAGCGGACCGGCTCGCTGCTGCCGTGCATCGCCTTGCATGCGATCAACAACGCGCTCGCGTTCGGGATCACGGAGGACTGGCCCGGCGGGGCGGTGCTGCTGTTGGTAGTGGGCGCCGTGTCCGTCACGCTGCTTGCCTGTGCGGCGGTGATGCGACCGCAGCCAGCCCGCGCCTGACGCCCGCACGCTCGACTAGCATCCGGCGCCGGATGCTTCGCAGGGGTCCCGTCGTGTTGGTCGCGTTGGTCGTGTTGGCGTTGCTGCCGGCCACGGCGTTCGCGGCGAGCCCGCAGGCGAGAGCGCCGAGACCGACCGGCCGCATCGGCCTGCAGCTCGACGGGGCATTCTCGGTTCGTGGGAGAACGCTTGCTATCACCGGCCGCCCGCTGCAGATCCAGGGCCGCATCGCTCCCTACATCCCCGGTCAATCAGTCAGCGTGCGCATCTGGCGCGGCCACAAGCTGCTGAAGGCCGTCACCGTCGCGCCGAAGCCGACCCGCACGCAGAAGACGGCGACGTTCAGCGTCAGATTCGACCCGGGCAGAGCGGGCGACGTGCAGATCTTCGCGTTGCACAAGAGCACGTCCGAGCAGCGCAGACTGCTCGCACAGGCCGCCGTGTCGATCCTCACGCCGCAAGCGGGTCCGGGTACGCACAGCCCGTTCGTCGTCTTGCTGCAGCAGCGGCTCGCCGCGGTTGGCTACGCGACCCCGCAGAACGGCGTTTACGACTCCGCCACCGGGCGCGCGGTGCTCGCCTTCCGCAAGATCAATGGGATGCCGCGCATCACGACGCTGACGCCGTTCATCGTCGACCGGCTGCTGCGCGGCGTCGGCGGCTTCAAGGTGCGCTACCCCCAGCACGGCCGCCACGTCGAGGCGAACCTCGGCTGGCAGGTGCTTGCGCTGATCGACAGAGGCCGCGTCGTGCGGGCGTACACGACCAGCTCCGGCAAGCCGTCGACCCCGACCGTGCTCGGCAACTTCCGCTTCTACATGAGAGAGCCAGGCACGAATAGTCACGGGATGGTCTACTCGACCTACTTCATCCGCGGCTACGCGATCCACGGTTACTACGACGTGCCGAGCTATAACGCGAGCCACGGTTGCCTGCGCGTCCCGATCCCCGATGCCTACGCGATCTACTCGTGGGTCCAGCTCGGGGATCAGATCGACGTCTACTACTGATCGCGGCGCATCGCAGCGTCAGTCGAGCCAGTAGTGAAGCCACAGGCTGGTGTGCACGGTCCGGAAGCCGACGCGCTGGTAGGTGCGCTGCGCGGCGATGTTGTGGGCCTGCGTGACGACGCGGGCACACGTCGCGCCTTCGCGCGAGAAGCGGCCGACCGCAGCGCGCACGAGTGCGCCGCCTCCGCCGCGACGGCGTGAGGCGACCAGCTCGATCGTGCCGCGTCGGCGTGCCGCATCGACATGGCAGACGATGAAGCCGCTGTCGTCCACCGGCGCGAGCGTCCAGCGCTCCGTTGAGCCGACGCTCCCGCGGCGGAGGAAGGCCACGTACAGCTCCCGGCAGCGCTCGCGCGCGAAGCCCGGGTCGGCGAAGAAGCGCGACATCGTGATGCGCTCCCGCGCGACCTGTTCGAGCGCGGGCAGCTGCTGGGGACCGGCCGGGACGACCGACGCGGCGTCGAGCGTGGCGTCGGCCGGCGTGATCGGGCGGTCGAGCTCGACGCGCACGTCGCGCAGCACGAACCCGAGCGCCTGTGCATGCTCGCTTGCACGGATGTCGGCGGCGTCGAGCAGCAGGTACGCGCAGCGCACCTCGCGGTCCCGACAGGTCTCGATCGCGGCCTCCAGATCACGAGGGCTCGGCGCTTCGACGGCGATCCGCGCGATCGTGAAGCCGAAGAACCTGCTGTCCCAGTCGAGCAGCTCGACCGTCGGTGCGCTCATGCGGAGGTGCTCGCCCGCGTCGCTCCGGGGCATCGGCGCACCTCGCCCACGACGTAGTACGGGCGCCCCTTCGCCTCGGTGTAGATGCGGCCCACGTACTCGCCGAGCAGCGCGACGATCAGCAGCTGCACGGTCAGCAGCCCGAAGATCAGCGCGAAGGCGGAGACAGCGCCGGAGACACCGGAGCCGACGACAACGCGATAGACGATGAACGCGGCGGTGGCGAGTAGGCCGACCAGCGACGCGAGCAGGCCGAGCACCGTCAGGAGGCGCAGCGGGAAGACGGAGTAGCCCGTGACCATGTCGAGGACGAGTTCGATCAGCGCGCCGAGGCGGTAGCGCGACCCCTGCTCGGCGCGGGGAGCGTGCGCAACCGGGACCTCCTTGATCGGGATGCCCAACCACGCCACGATCGCCGGCACGAAGCGGTGGCGTTCGGTCAGCGTCAGCATCATGTCGACCGTCGGACGGTCGTAGGCGCGGAACATCGAGCCAAAGTCGCGCAGGCTCACGCCGAGCCGCTGATTGAGCCAGTGCGTCAGTGCGCGTGTGATGAGGCGGCGCGGGAAGGGGTCTCTGCGGTCCTCGCGGTAGCCGGAGACGACTGGATGCTGTGGAGACAGCTCGGCGAGCAGTCTCGGGACCTCCTCCGGGGGGTACTGCAGGTCACTGTCGAGCGTGACGACTGCCGCGCCTCGGGTGTGGGCGAGACCGGCGAAGACCGCCGCGTGCTGTCCGACGTTGCGGGTCAGCCGGACGATGGTCGTCTCGTGGTCGAACGATTGGGCGAGCTCGAGCGCGCGGGCGGCGGTGCGATCGGGGCTACCGTCGTCGACGAGCACCAGCTCGCTCACGCCGCCGAGCCGGTCCATCAGCCTCCTGCAACGGGCGAAGATCGCCGACAGCGCGTCCTCGTCGCGGTACAGCGTGATGACCAGGCTCAGGTCCGGCTGCGCGTCCCCCATCGGGCGATCATCGCAGCTGCCGCGCTGTCTCAGGCCCGATGGAACCTTTAAACTGAGTTATGGTGTTGCGGTGGGGGACATTCCGTTCAACCGGCCGAGGCTGGTTGGGAGCGAGCACCGCTACATCGACGAGGCGCTCGCCACCGGCAAGCTGTCCGGCAACGGCGCTTTTACCCGGCGATGCGCCGCATGGCTGCGAACGCAGATCGGATCCTGCGCCGCGCTGATCACGCCGTCGTGCACGGCGGCGCTGGAGATGGCGGCGATTCTCGCCGAGCTCGAGCCGGGCGACGAGGTGATCGTCCCGTCCTACACGTTCGTCTCGACGGCCAACGCGTTCGTGCTGCGGGGCGCCGTGCCGGTGTTCGTGGATGTGAGGCAGGACACGCTCAACATCGAACCGGCGGCGGTCGAGCGGGCGATCACCCCCCGCACGCGGGCAATCGTCGTCGTGCATTACGCCGGCGTGGCGTGCGAGATGGACCGCATCATGGCGGTAGCCGAGCGTCACGGCCTGCTCGTGATCGAGGACGCGGCGCATGCGCTCCCAGCGACGTTCCGCGGCCGGCCGCTCGGATCGCTCGGGCACCTGGCGACGTTCAGCTTCCACGAGACGAAGAACGTCCACTGCGGCGAGGGCGGCGCGTTGACCGTCAACGACCCTGCACTCGCGCAGCGCGCGGAGATCGTGCAGGAGAAGGGGACCGACCGCTCGCGCTTCGCGCGCGGCGAGGTCGCTAGGTACACCTGGCTGGACCTCGGCTCCTCGTACCTGCTCAGCGAGGTCGCCGCGGCGTTCCTGTGGGCGCAGATCGAGCGCATCGCGGAGATCACCGCTGAGCGGCGCGCGATCTGGGCCGCCTACCACGCGCGCTTCGCCGACCTGGAGGAGGCCGGCCTCGTGCGTCGTCCCATCGTGCCGGAGGGCTGCGAGCACAGCGGCCACCTCTACTACCTGCTGCTGCGCGAACAGGAGCAGCGCGAAAAGCTGATCGCGTCGCTTGCGCGCGAGGGCGTGCACGCGGTGTTCCACTATCTGCCGCTGAACAGGACGCCCGGCGGGCGGCGTTACGGTCGTGCGCCAGAGCCGGTCGAGGTCGCCGAGTCGCTCAGCGGCAAGCTGCTGCGGCTGCCACTGTGGCCCGGGCTCGACGAGCCGTCGCTGGAGCACGTCGTGCGCGTCACGCGACGCGCGCTGATGGCGGTCCGGCCTCAACCGCGCACACCGCCAAGGACCTCGCGGATCGTCGTTGGGCGGTCCCAGCCTCTCGCCGACTGATGCCCCGGCCTGGATTCGAACCAGGGGCCTTTCCCTTAGGAGGGGAACGCTCTATCCGACTGAGCTACCGGGGCTGCGCGCAAGCGTAGTAGGTCGTTCGGAACGTCACGGTGACGTGCACCAAACCTGTACACCACACAGGAGTTGGCATGGCGTGAGCGAACCTTTCGCCCATGAGCGTTGGGGCGCCTGGATTGCTCGCGCAGGAGGATCGCTACGAGCGCGACTTCACAGCTGGCGTTGCGCGTTCTCCATGGCAGCTGTTCTCGCGCCGCCTGCGCGAGGACCGCGTCGCGATGGCCGCGCTCGCGACGATTGTGCTGCTGATCCTCGTGGCCGTCCTGGCGCCGCTCGTGGTGAAGCTCGCCGGCGCGCCGGGTCCGAACGTGCAGGACCGCGATGCGACCGACATGTTCGGCACGCCGCTCGGCCCGAACGGCGATCACTGGTTCGGCGTTGACCCGCTCGGGCGCGACGTCTTCTCACGCACCGTCTACGGCGCGCGCGTCTCGCTGCTGGTGGGAATCGTCGGCACCGGCGTCGCCGTGCTGGTCGGTGTCACCGTCGGCCTGATCGCGGGCTATTACCGCGGTTGGGTCGACACGCTGCTGTCACGCTTCGTCGACGTCGTGTTGTCGTTTCCCGTGCTGCTGTTGGGAATCGGCATCGCCTCCGCCTGCTCGCTCGGCAAGGGCTGCGTGGGAGGGGCCATAACCCCCGGTGTGCGCACCGTGATCCTCGTGATCGCGCTCGTCACGTGGACGTCGATCGCGCGCGTCGTGCGCGGTCAGGTGCTGTCGCTGCGCGAGCGCGAGTTCGTCGTCGCCGCGCGGGCGCTCGGCGCCTCAAACCGCCGCGTCGTGGTGCGCGAAATCCTCCCAAACCTCACTGCCCCGATCATTGTCTACTCAAGTCTCCTGCTCCCGCAGACGATCTTGCTCGAGGCGGCTCTCTCGTTCCTGGGTGTCGGCGTGTCCCCTCCGACTGCCAGCTGGGGCTGGATGATCGCCGACGCATCCGACAACTTCGACACGCAGTGGTGGTACATGGTGTTTCCTGGCGCAGCGCTCCTGCTTACCGTGCTTGCATGCAACTTGCTGGGTGACGGTCTGCGTGACGCGCTCGATCCGAGAGCCGAACGGTGAAAAAGGTAACCCCCCTTTCCCGACCCCCGAAAGGACTCCTCATGCCGCGACTCGTCAAGCGCGCGCTGCCCCTCCTGCTGCTCATCCTCGCCACGGGGCTCGCCGCCTGCGGCTCGAGCAGTGACAACGGCGGGAGCTCGTCGGCGACGGCGGACGACGGCGCGGGCGGTCACAGAGGGGGCACGCTGACGGTCCTCACCAGTCAGGACATCACGAGCCTCGACCCGGGGATCACCTACCAGAGCCTCGACCTTAACGTGCTCGCGTCGACGATGCGCACGCTCTACACCTACGAGCCGACCGCGCCGGCGACGCTCGTGCCGGACCTCGCCGCCGGTCCCCCGCAGATCTCCGACGGAGGCAAGACGCTCACGGTGAGAATCCGCAGAGGGGTGAGATTCGCTCCGCCCGTGAGCCGCGAGGTGACGGCGAGAGACGTGAAGTACGCGATCGAGCGCGGCTTCAACCCCAACGTCGCGAACGCGTACGCGAGCACCTACTACGGCGACGTGGTCGGAGCTGACAGAGCGAGCGGCGGCGCGATCGCCGGGATCCAGACGCCCGACGACTTCACGCTCGTCTTCAGACTCACCCGTCCGACCGCCTCGCTGCTGGCGCAGTCAACCGTGCTGCCGCTGTCGGCGCCGGTGCCGCAGGAGTACGCGAAGCCGTTCGACGCAAAGGCGCCCTCGCAGTACGCCGCCCACGTCGTGTCCACCGGCCCCTACATGGTCGCTGCCGACAGCGATGGGAAGGTCCTCGGCGAGGGCTATGTCCCCGGTCGCAGCCTCAGACTCGTGCGCAACCCCAACTGGAGCGCGGCGGGCGATCACCGCCCGGCCTACCTCGATGGGATCGACTTCGAGATCGGCGGATCCGGCACTGTCTACGGGCGCCAGACGCTCGCGGGCAGAGGCCTCGTGCTGGCCGACCCGCCGACGCCGGCGCTCGTCAAGAAGGCCTACCAGGAGGCGCGCGACCAGATCTTCTTCTCGCCGGGCGCCGGGACGCGCTACGCCGCGCTCAACACCGCGATCCCGCCGTTCGACGACGCGAACGTGCGCAAGGCGGTCGCGGCCGCGCTCGACCGCGAGCAGATGCGGCGCGTACGCGGCGGCGAGGTGATCGGCGACATCGCCTCCCACTTCCTCTACCCGGGCGTGCAGGGCTTCGAGAAGGCCGGCGGGCTGGAGGGCACGGGCGTCGACTTCCTTGCCCATCCGGAGGGCGACACAGCGCTCGCCGCCAGATACATGAGAGCGGCCGGCTACCCGAGCGGCAGATACACAGGCGGCGAGACGCTCCAAATCGTCGGGCTCGCCGGCGCTCCCGACAGCAACGACGCGCAGATCTTCGACCAGACGCTGCAGGACCTCGGCTTCAAGACGAGCCTGAAGCTGGTCGACTCCGGCGTCATGTACGGGCGCTTCTGCGGGGTGCCCAGAGCGAGAGTCCATGCGTGTCCGAACGTCGGCTGGATCCGCGACTTCGCGGACCCGCAGACGGTCCTCAACCTCGCCTTCAACGGGAACTTCATCTTCCCCGAGAACAACCCCAACTGGCCGCAGCTGAACGACGCGGCGATCAACAGAGCGATGGCGAGAGGCGAGCTGACCGTCGGCGACGCGGCGCGCGCGAGCGCGTGGGCGGAGATCGACCGCATGATCACCGCCACGGCCGCGGCGGTCCCGTGGCTGTACGACAGACAGCCCAACGTCTTCGCGGCGGACGTGCGCTGTGTGCCCGAGCTGTGGAACCAGGGCCACTGCGACTTCGCATACACGTCGTTGAAGCCGTGACGAACCGGCCAGTCCGGTAGGGACGAGGCGGCGCGGCGGCGAATCACACCCCCGTGGCCGCCTACGTCCTTCGCCGGGTGCTGTGGGGCGTCGTGCTCCTGGCGCTCGTTTCGCTGCTGACGTTCGTCGTCTTCTATGTGCTGCCGTCGGCCGATCCAGCGCAGCTGCGCGCGGGCCGCAACGCGGATCCGGCGACGCTCGCGCAGATCCGCCAGAACCTCGGGCTCGACCGGCCGCTGACGGCGCAGTACTGGACCTTCCTGACGCACCTCGTCCTGCACGCGGATCTCGGCTTCAGCTACTACAGCGGCGCGTCGGTCGGCTCGCTGCTCGTCGACCGGCTGCCCGCGACGATCTCGCTGACCTTCGGCGCGGTCGTCATCTGGGTGCTCGTGGCGGTGCCGCTGGGAGTCGTGGCGGCGGTGCGGCGTGGCACGTGGGTCGACAAGCTCACAACCGGAGGCGCGCTGCTCGGAATCTCCGCGCCCGTCTACTGGCTCGGCCTGCTCGCCCTGTACCTGTTCGCCGACGACATCGGGACGTTCCCGCTGCTGCCCGGCGCCGGCAGCTACGTGCCGCTCACGGACGACCCGTGGCAGTGGCTCACGTCGTTGATCCTGCCGTGGCTCGTGCTCGCCTCGACCTTCACCGCCGTCTACGCGCGCCTGCTGCGCGGCAACATGATCGAGGTGCTGTCCGAGGACTACGTGCGCACGGCGCGCGCGAAGGGCTTGAGCGAGCGGCGGGTGGTGTGGAACCACGGACTGCGGGCTGCCGTGACCCCGCTGGTGACGCTCGCGGGCCTCGACATCGGCCTGCTGCTCGGCGGCGCGGTGCTGACGGAGGCGGTCTTTGGGATCCCCGGGATCGGACGCCTCAACTACGAGGCGATCGTGCACGCCGACTACCCGGTGATCCAGGGGACGGTGCTGCTCGCGGCGTGCTTCGTGATCGTCGCGAACATCGCCGTCGACGTCGCGTACGCGTATCTCGACCCGCGGGTGCGCGAGCAGTGAACCCATCCCCGCCTCCCGCCCCCCGCCCCCCGATCCTGCGGGTCGAGGACCTGCGCGTCGCGTTCGACACGCGCGACGGGGTCGTGCAGGCAGTCGACGGCGTCTCGTGGTCGGTCGCGCCGGGGCGCACGCTCGGCATCGTCGGCGAGTCCGGCTCCGGTAAGACGGTTGCGGCGACGACCGCGATGGGGCTTGTGCACGGGGCGCGCGTGCGGACCTCCGGGCGGGTGCTGCTGGAGGGGGAGGATCTGCTGGCGGCGTCGCCGGAGCGGCTGCGGCGGCTGCGCGGCGCGGCGATCGCGATGGTCTTCCAGGATCCGTTGTCGGCCCTGCACCCGCTGATGCGCGTCGGCACGCAGATCGCGGAGGCGCTGCGCGCGCACCGGGCGGGTATGTCGGCGGCGGCGGCGCGGGAGCGCGCGGTCGAGCTGCTCGAGCAGGTGGCGATCCCGAATGCCCGCCAGCGCGTCGACGCCTACCCGCACGAGCTGTCGGGCGGCATGCGCCAGCGCGCGATGATCGCGATGGCGCTCGCGAACGAGCCGCGCGTGCTGATCGCTGACGAGCCGACGACCGCGCTCGACGTGACCGTCCAGCGGCAGATCCTCGCGTTGCTGCGCAGACTGCGCGACGAGCTGGGGATGGCGATGGTGCTGATCACGCACGACCTCGGCGTGGTGGCGGAGACGGCCGACGAGGTCGCCGTCATGTACGCCGGGCGGATCGTCGAGCAGGCGCCCGCGGCCGAGCTGTTCGCCGCGCCGCAGCATCCGTACACGTGGGGATTGCTGCGCTCGATGCCGCGGCTCGACGCGCCCGCCGGCGCCGCACTCGTGCCGATTCCCGGCCGACCGCCATCGCTCGTGCACCCGCCCTCCGGCTGCCGCTTCCATCCGCGCTGTCCGTATGTGCGCGATCGCCACCGGTCGGTGGATCCGGCGCTCGAGCCGCTCGCGGGAGCGCCGCAGCATCGCGTCGCGTGCCTGCTGAGCGAGACCGAGCGGGCGGCGATCTGGGCGCGAATCGCGGCCGGTGAGCCAGTCGCGGGCGCGACCGAGGACCGGCCTGTATGAGCGACCCCAGGCAGCCGCTCGCCGCCGTCGAGCAGCTCGTGAAGCGCTTCCCGCTCACGCGCGGCGTCGTGTTCCGCCGTCGCCTCGGCGAGGTGCCGGCGGTCGACGGCGTGACGCTGGAGGTGCTCGAGGGCGAGTCGCTCGGAATCGTCGGCGAGACCGGCAGCGGCAAGTCGACGCTTGCGCGGATCCTGCTGAACCTGCTCGAGCCGACGAGCGGCGTCGTGCGCTGGCGCGGCGAGGACGTCACGCACGCGCGCGGCGCGCAGCTGGCCGAGCTGCGCCGTACGCGCCAGCTCGTCTTCCAGGATCCGGCCGGCTCGCTCAACCCGCGCAAGACCGTGGGCGCAGCGATCGCCGATCCGTTCGCGATCCAGGGGCTGCTGCCCGAGCGGGCGGCGCGGGCGCGGCGCGTGGCGGAGCTGCTTGAGCAGGTTGGCCTCGACGCGGCGCTGGCGAACCGCTACCCGCACGAGCTGTCCGGCGGGATGCGTCAGCGCGTTGGAATCGCACGTGCGATCGCACTGAGACCCGAGCTGCTCGTCGCTGACGAGCCGGTGTCCGCGCTCGACGTCTCGATCCAGGCGCAGATCCTGACGCTGCTGCGCGAGCTGCGCCGCGAGCTTGGACTGACGCTCGTGCTGATCGCGCACGACCTCGCGGTCGTGCGCCACATGTGCGAGCGGATCGCCGTGATGCACGACGGCAAGCTCATCGAGGTCGGGCCGGTGGAGGAGCTGTTCCGCGCCCCGCGCGAGCCCTACACGCGCGAGCTGCTGGCGGCGGTGCCGCGGATCCCCGGGCCGGTATTTCGCGGCCCGCCCGCCCCGCCCGGGCCGCCCGCTCAGTCCTCGTCGTCCTCGACGTAGAGCGACTCGCGCGCGAGCTCCTGGCCGCGCGTCGAGAACAGCTTCACCTCGAGGAAGTCGCCGCGGTAGTCGTCGGGCGCGACGAGCGTGAAGCGGCCGTCGACCAGCTCGCACTGGTCGACCGCAAGATCGGCCAGCTCGGCCGTCACGAGCCCGCCGTGCTCGACGAGCGGTGTGCCCCAGATGAGCGTCATGTCGGCCGCTCTGCCGTGCTCCCCGCGCCAGCGGCCGATCACTTCCTCGTTGAGGTCGATCTGCCAGTCGGGGTTGTCGTCGGCCGTCTCGCTCGTGAAGTCCGCGCGCGCGGCGAAGTCGTCGGGCGCGCCGTTCGCTCCGTCCGCGAACGAGACGAAGCCGAACAGCTCGTAGCCGGTGCTGGTGCGCGCGGTGGCGGGCACGTAGGTGCGCCCGCCGTAGGTGCGGTCGGGGAACCAGGCGATCTCGCCCGGCTCGCCGAGGTCCGCGCCGTCCGCGTCGATCTGCTCGACGGCCGCGAGGAAGTGCCCCTTGAGCGTGTCCGCCCAACGCCCGTATGGCAGCGCCTCCTGCGGCGGCTCCGCGGCGAAGCAGATCACGAAGCGGTCGGTCGGCGGCATGCGGGGCGGGAGCCTACCGATGGGCGCTCCGCTCGGGCGGGGCGACGGCGCAACCGTCCGCTGGTCGGCTGGGGAGGGGGAGGGAGCGGTTGCGCCAGCCGGGTCGGCACGCCGAGAACCGCTCCACTTTCAAGTCTGGTCATCTATGCGTCGTATACGGCCACGGATGACCAGAGTTCGCTGAAACGCCCCCTGCTCCCTCCCCTCGAGGCCAACAGCTCACGCAGGACGACCGTTCCGCTTGAGCGGAACGCCGCTCACACCTCGACCATCAGGGTCACGGGCCCGTCGTTGACCAGCTCGACCTCCATGTGGGCGCCGAAGACGCCGCGCTCTGCCCCAAGCGCTGTGCACACCCGCGCGTACAACGGTTCCGCCAGCTCCGGTGGCGCGGCAGCGACGTACGACGGCCGGTTGCCCTTGCGCGCGTCGCCGTAGAGCGTGAACTGGCTGATGCAGAGGACGCCGCGGTCGGAGCCGAGCGGCTCGTTCATGCGCCCGTCGGCGTCGGGGAAGATCCGCAGCTTCAGCAGCTTGTCGGCGAGCTTGTCCGCGACGGCCGGCGTGTCGTCGTGCGTGACACCCAGCAGCACGAGCAGCCCGGTGCCGATCTCGCCGACGACCTCGCCGTTAACGCGCACGGCTGCGCGCGAGACGCGCTGGATCAGCGCCTTCACGCGTCGCGCAGCTCCGCCGCCGCCTGCTCGGGCGCGACGATGTTGAGGTGCAGGCCGGTGCCGAGCTCGAGCCCGGCGAGGTGCGTCAGGCGCGGCAGCACGTCGATCCGCCAGCAGAAGTGGTCGGCCCCGCGCGGTGCGGTGCGCACCCACAAGTTCAGCGGCGGGTTGGCCCCGAGCCGCCGGGCGAGCCGGTTCAGCACGTCGTGCAGCAGCGCCGCGCCCGTCGGGCCGTCGTCCTCGAAGCGCGCGCGCGGTCTGCGCGGCGCGATCATCAGCTGATAGGGCAGCCGCGAGCCGTACGGCGCCAGCGCGACCGCCTCGTCGTCGATCGCCACCACGCGCTCGCGCCGTCGCACCTCCTCCTGCACGAGGTCGGCCAGCAGGTTGGCGCCCATCGTGCGCGTCGCGTACGCGCTGAAGCGCTCGCGCTCGCGCGCGACCGCCGCCGGCACGAACTCGAGCGCGTAGAGCTGCGCGTGCGTGTGCGGCAACGACGCACCCGCCTCGCGCCGCTCGTTCACGATCACGTGCACGTAGCCCGCGTCCGCATGCGCGCGCATCCGCTCGCGCCACACGTCCATCGCGACGGCGACCTGCTGCGCCGGCAGCTCGGCCAGCGCCGTGACCGACTGCGGCGCGTTGACGATCACCTCGTGCGCGCCGCGGGCCGGCTGGGCGGTGAAGAGGTCCGGTGCGGCATCCGGCTCGGGCACGTCGCAGTCGGGCGACAGCGCGGGGTAGAGGTTCGGTACGACGCGGACGAGCCAGCCCGGGGAATTCGGTTCCCGCCCACCTCCGTGTTCCGCGCCGTCGCGCGGCAGCGCGTAGACCTCCGGCGGAGTCATCGCCTCATGCCCTTCCGCGAACGGATCCCCGGCTGGATCGAGCGGCGGGCTCGGATCGGCGCTCAGCCCGGCGTTCGGGCGCTTGGCGCGATCGCCGGCGACGATGCTGCGCAGACCCGTGAGCGGGTCGACGCGCACCTCCCTCACAGGCGCTTCTCCATCGCGATGTGCTCGATGCCGGCCTCGACGAAGGTGCGTCCGCGCGGCTCGTAGCCGTCCGCGGCGTAGAGCCGCTCCGCGTACGTCTGCGCGTGCAGCACGATGCGCTTCGCGTGCGCCGCCTCCGCCTCGCGGTCGGCGGCGTGCAGCAGCGCGGTCGCGATGCCCTGGCGGCGCGCGTCCGGCTCCACCGCGAGCCGGCTCAGCTGGATCGTGCGATCGACGAACAACAGCCGGCACGTGCCGAGCACGAGCCCATCCTCGGGGCGCAGCGCGACGAGGTGGATCGCGTCGCCGTCGCGCCCGTCGATCTCCTCACGCTTCGGCACGCCCTGCTCGAGGCAGAAGACGCGGTGACGCAGGTCGAGCAGCGCGTCCATCTCGGCGCGCCCGTCGGCGCGACGGATCTCCACGCTCACGACGCCCCCGCGTAGCGCTTCACGTCGGCCACGAGCGCGGCCTCGTCGCGGTACTGGCCCTGATGCACGTACGCGACCTTGCCGTCGCGTCCGTAGAAGACGGTCGTCGGCAGCCCGGCGCGCACGCCGATCTCCTGCGCGATCCGGTCGTCCGGGTCGACGTAGCTCGGATACGGGACGTAGTGACCGCGCAGGAACGCGCGCGCGTCGCCGTCGGTGTCGCCGGCGTTGATGCCGACGAACGCGACGCGTCTGCCGAGGCGCACCGCCACCCGCGAGAAGTACGGCATCTCGTACTTGCAGGGTCCACACCACGATGCCCACGCATTCACGACGACGGGGTGTCCGCTCAGTTTCGCGAGCCGCGCACGGTAGGCGTCGAGGCCGCCGTCGAGCAGCTGCGCGGCCTGCTCGTGCAGCGACGCGAGCGCGGCGGGCGAGCCGGCCAGCTCGGCGCGTGCCTGCGCCGGGGTCGGAACCTTGACGTCGGGCTCCTGCGCACCGCAGCCGCTCAGCACGAGGCACACGAGGGTGGGGAGGAGGAATGCGCGTGCTGCGGCGAAGATGGCGCGCATGAGCCGAAGCTTGGCACATCGCGCGTATTCCCCCGTTGCATCTGATTGAATGTGGCTATCCTCCTGTGTTGGACGGGGAAACGCTGGTGAGAGTTCTCCCCGTGCCCGGCAAATGCCGGACCTCCTGAGCCGCTCAGCTGCTGCACCGCGGCTCCCTCATCGCAGAGGCCACGTCCACTCACAGGGAACCCCTGCAGGCCGTCTATGGCTGACTCAACGTCCCTTCCCGATGCCGGCGCGCTCAGACGCGCGGAGCGCTTCACCCGTGAGCGCTTCGTCCATGAGGGCGAGCTGTCCGAGGACGCGCTCGCGTCCGGCAGCGCCCGCCGGCGCGCGCTTGACGAGGCGCTGGCCGAGCTCGACGCCGGCCTGAAGGCGCCGTCGGTCGCCTGGCGGCGCGAGTACTCGCTGCTGCTCGGGCTCGAGCGGGTGCTGAGCGAGGACGAGCCGCGGCTCGCCGACGGCACGCTGCTCAACCCGCACCAGGTCGACGCGCTGTCCGGCACGCTGACCGCGCTGATGGCCGAGGTGCAGTCGCGCTCGTCGAACGGGAACGGGCGCGTGCCCGCGCCCGTCGAGGACGAGGAGCCGGTGGAGCTCGCCTCGTCCGCGATCCCCGGCGAGGAGGAGCTGGACGAGGAGGAGGGCGAACCGGACGAGGAGCCGCAGGACTGGCAGGACGAGCCGTTCGAGGACGACGACGTCCAGATGGCGGAGCAGCCGGAGGACCCGAACGCCGCCAAGCGCTTCTGGTTCGAGCACGCGACGGGCGCCGGCAAGACGGTCGCCGCGCTCGGCTTTGTCGAGGCCTCCCGCACGGGCGGGATCCTGATCCTCACCCACCGCCGCAACCTCGTCGATCAGTTCCACGGCGAGCTGAGAGAGCGCGGCTACGGCAGACGCATCGCGGCGCCGCTGCTGGCCGGCCAGGACAGTCCGGCCGGCCCGGTCACGGTCGAGACCTACCAGTGGTTCGTGCGCAACGCCGGCCAGGTCTCCGACGCCTACTCGATCGTCATCTGCGACGAGGCGCACACCGCGCTCGGCGAGAAGACCTCGGCCTCGATCCGCAGATGGGACGGTCCCGTCTTCATCGGCATGACCGCGACGGGCGCGCTGATCGCGCGCCACGTCGCGGTCA
>Ga0207681_10000529_pt1 | contig 26378 bp, 19 predicted proteins | sample KBSS53metaG_FD_184324 | JGI IMG/M metagenome (GOLD analysis project Ga0207681, IMG submission 184324) | Switchgrass rhizosphere microbial communities from Kellogg Biological Station, Michigan, USA - KBS S5-3 metaG (SPAdes) (version 2) | ecosystem: Host-associated > Plants > Roots > Rhizosphere... | reverse complement strand
TGACTGTTTTGCGGTATCTGGGGTATCTACAGCCGATGCTGTTGTTGTAGGCTTCGACTCATTGTCATCTTGTTGACCCAAGTCCCTCTCTCCTTTTTATATTTATTTCACATCCTATTTATGAGTATTTAAGCTCATTTATAGTGCTAATCACACTTCATTTTTCTGTAGATTAGCATGCTCTACAATATTATTTTATTTTTTATGTGTACGCATAAATCATCTACTTTTTGTATTTCTTTGTTTATTCAAAATTAATTTTTTGCTAGCTCAAAGGCACTTCATCTATATCTTACAAATTTTTTTCTTTTTCGACATTTCCGTTAGAATAGATTCAAACTGAATGTGGAGTTCCTATGCAATACCGTTGCCCTCAATGTCAAAGTGTTAAAATTATGCCTGTAAGCCAAGGCATTAACAGCGCAAAACCAGCAGTTCCTAAAAGCCTTGCTATCTTAATTCCTGCAATTTTTATGCTTTTACTCTTGGTTATTATTAGCATTTTTATGTGGATTTTTGGCAATGGTGCAAGCAGCTCTCTTCAAATTGCAACAGTAGTTGTTTTTGTTGTGACTGTAGGGGCAGGTTTTATGTTCTGGCGTGACTTACCAGACTTTAAACTGTCTATGCAAGCATTTATGCAATCACAAAAACATTGGAAATGCCGTGACTGCAATAACGAGTGGGAAATCTAATCAATTATTCACATCAGTTTAATGCTGATGTGAATGTGCTTCGTCAGCATGTTCATGGGGAGCATGCTGGGCAGTGTGCTGACAGTTAATCTCCTCGTCATCTTCAATTTGCAAAGTAACCTCTGCAATCCCATGTTCATGAGATAGCATTTCAACTGCTTCATTATAAAGCCTTGTACGCTCTGCTTCTGGCGCAAACAAGTGCACCGTTAAATGAATATTTTTAGACGTAATGGCCCATACTTTAAGTTGATGAATACTTTCAACGCCATTTAAAGAAAGTAGATCTGTACGTAATTTCTCAATATCGACTTCTTCTGGTACACCTTCGAGCAAAATATTAATGCTCTGTTTAAGCAAAATCCATGTTCTTGGTAATACCCAAAAGCCGATGAGTACGGCAATAAGCGTGTCAATCCAGTACCAGTTGGTGAAATAAATCGTTATTGCCGCGATGATCACTCCTACCGAACCCAATGCATCGCTTAAGACCTCTAGATAAGCACCTTTAACATTTAGACTAGAGTTAGCGCCCGACATTAAAATTTTCATTGAAATAAGGTTAATTACTAAGCCAACCGTTGCCACAATAAGCATACCCACGCTTTGGATTTCAGGTGGCTTAGAGAACCGGATATAGGCCTCATATAAAATATAAACTGCCACCACAAAGAGCATGAGCGCATTAAATAAAGCTGCCAAAATTTCAAAGCGCTGATAGCCAAAAGTACGTTTATTATCAGCAGGACGTTTTGAAATTTGAATGGCAACCAAAGCAATTGCCAAAGCAGCTGCATCTGTAAACATATGTGCAGCGTCAGAGAGCAATGCCAAACTTTGCGTGATTAAACCTGCAATGACTTCAACAATTAAAAACGTTGTAGTAAGAGCTAAGGCAATTGTTAATTTTTTAGCATTACCTTCAGTCACTACGGCATGACTATGATCATGTTGTCCACCCATGTTGCGGACTCCTTATTATTTATCTTTATGGTGAGGTAAAAGTAACAATGAATACATTATTATTTTTACCTCTTTCAAACACTTTTTTGACTCAAGTTCTGTAATCAAAAAAGATATCTCAAATCGATGACATTATGAATGCTCAGCGCTTTTCGCTTTGCTTTCATTCATCCATCGATAAATGACCGGTAATAAAACCAGAGTTAATATCGTAGATGAAATAATGCCACCAATAACAACTGTTGCCAAAGGTCGTTGCACTTCTGCACCAGTTCCCGTTGCCAAAGCCATTGGAATAAAGCCAAGCGAGGCAACACAAGCCGTCATTAGAACGGGTCTTAAGCGCAAGATCGCCCCATTCCATGTGGCTGTTTGAATATCAAAGTTTTCTCTAAGCTCTTTAATAAAGCTCAGCATCACCAGACCATTCAAAACAGCAACACCCGATAAGGCAATAAACCCGACACCCGCCGACATCGAAAGCGGAATATCCCTCAGCCAAAGCGCGATAATGCCACCCGACAAAGCAAACGGAACGCCGCTAAACACCAACAGACTTTCTTTAATGTTATGGAATACAGCCATCAATAAAATGAAAATCATAGCAAGCGCTAATGGAACAACAATTTTCATTCGTGCAGCAGCTGAGGCTAGATTTTCAAACTGACCACCATATTCCAACCAATACCCTGCTGGTAGTTGTTCTTTTGCGAGCGTTGTTCTTAGCTCTTGAACAAATGATCCTAAATCACGGCCTTCTACGTTAGCGGTAATAATGACACGGCGCTTACCATTTTCACGTCCTACCTGATTTAAGCCTGAGGTACGTTCAACTTTAGCCACATCTTGAAGCTGGATTAGACCACCATTTGGTAATTGAATTGGAAGTTGGGCTAAGTTTTGAATGGTACGTTGCTGATCCTCTAAGCGAATTTCAAAATCGAACCGTCTATCACCTTGTAAAATCTGCCCTACATTTTGCCCACCGACACTTGCTGCCACAATATCTTGAATGGCTTTGGCAGATAATCCATATTGCGCAGCCAAAGGACGATTAATTTCGATACTTAGCACAGGCAAACCGCTCGTTTGTTCTACCTTAACCGCTGTAGCACCAGAAATCGTCTGTATCTTTTGGGCCAATGTCTGAGCCTGTTCATTAAGTACTTGCATATCATCGCCAAAAATCTTGACACCAATATCGCTACGAATGCCTGAAATCAGTTCATTAAAACGCAGCTCAATCGGTTGAGAGAACTCGCTGTTATTGCCCGGTAATGTTACCAAGAAAGCCTGCATACGCGAACGTAGTTCATCTAGCGTTTCTTTAGAGTTTGGCCATTGATCATGAGGTTTAAGTAAAATGACTGCATCAGAGATATTAGGTGGCATCACGTCAGTTGCAACCTCAGCTGTTCCTGTTCGTGCAAAAACAGCCTTTACCTCTGGAAAGTTTTTCAAAATGAGCTTTTCAGTATTTTCTTGCATTCGCAGAGACTGCTCAAGTCCAGTGCTAGGTGAACGCATTTGCTGTAAGGCGAAGTCACCTTCACTTAACTGGGGAGCAAATTCACTGCCCATTTGGGTCGCTAACACACCTGTGAGCACTAAAATACTTAATGCAAAACTAAGAACCACAATCTTAAGTTGATAAGCCTGATCGAGAATATCTCGATATTTCTGCTTTAAAAGCAGCATCCAACGTGTTTCTTTTTCTTTCACTTCACCCGTAACAAAAAGAGCAACTGCCGCAGGTACAAATGTCACAGAAAGAATCATGGCACCCAATAACGCCATAACTACGGTCATTGCCATTGGATGAAACATTTTGGCTTCAACGCCAGATAAGGCAAAAATAGGTAAATAGACCACTAAAATAATCATTTGCCCAAAAATAAGCGGTCGACGGGCCTGTTTTGCTGCAAGGAAAACTTCTTTGAATCGCTCAGTGCGTGTAAGTGGTCGATGTAAAGCATGCTGTGCTTCTGCTAGACGTCGAATACAGTTCTCTACAATAACAACCGCACCATCTACAATAATCCCGAAATCAAGCGCTCCTAGGCTCATCAGGTTGGCACTAATGTTTTGTTCAGCCATACCCGTAAGGGTAAATAACATCGCAAGTGGGATAACACAGGCAGTAATTAAAGCTGCTCGGAAATTTCCCAAGAAAATAAACAGAATCACAATAACCAGAATCGCCCCTTCTACAAGGTTCTTCTGTACTGTTGCAATTGCTTTGTTTACCAAACTCGTCCTGTCATAAACCGTTTCTATTTCTACACCTTTAGGTAGGGTAGATTGGATCTCCTTAATTTTCGCATCAACCGCCTGAGCAACGGTACGGCTGTTCTCCCCCATCATCATCATGGCAATGCCAAGAACAGTTTCTTCACCATTGTAAGTTGCAGCGCCTGTTCTTAAATCATGCCCAATAGAGACATTCGCCACATCTGCCACACGAATTGGTAAACCATTTTTAGTGCTTACAGTAATGTTTTGAATATCCTCAACACTACTTAACATGCCCGGAACACGAACAGTGAGCTGCTCGCCATTCTCTTCAATAAAACCTGCACCGCGATTTTCATTGTTTTCTTGCAAAGCAGTCTGAAATTCATTAATTGAAATCTGGAGCTGCTGCAAACGTTTTAAATCAGGCGACACGATATAAGTTTTATTGTAGCCACCAATACTGTTAATTTCGGCTACGCCTTTCACACGCTGCAATTGAGGACGCACAATCCAGTCCTGAATTTCGCGTAAATCCATAGCTGTATAGGCTGTACCATCAGCTTTTTTAGCACCAGATTTTGCTTTTACGACCCATTGGTAAATTTCACCTAATCCCGTTGAAACAGGAGACATAACTGGATCAACTGATTCGGGTAGTTGTCCGTCCGCCTCTTGTAAACGCTGGTTAATCAGTTGTCTTGCCCAATAAATATCTGTTCCATCTTTAAAAATAATGGTGACTTGGGAAAGTCCATAACGGGAAATAGAGCGAGTCTGTTCCAGATTAGGAATTCCGGCCATCGCATTTTCAATAGGATAGGTAATCCGCTGCTCGACCTCTAAAGCCGTATATCCATTTGCTTGAGTATTAATCTGGACCTGAGCATTGGTAATGTCTGGAACCGCATCAATAGGAAGCTTTTGATAACTCCAGATTCCGACTCCAATCCACGTCAGCACAAATAGCATGACCCAAATAGCATTTTGAATAGCAAACTGAATAATTCTGTCAAACAGTCCTTCTGGCTTGGGCAGCTCAGGTTTATTAATGTCCATGCTCTGCCTCTCCTTTTTCGAGTTCAGATTTCAGCAAGAAACTGCCTTCGGCAACATAGCGCTGGCTTGGATTAATACCTTTTACAACTTCGACCCACTGACCATCTTTAGAACGTTGCCCCAACTGTACCGTGACAGGTTCAAACTCAAAGCCTGTTTTGACCATTTTTGGAGTAAAGATAACGTCTTTACCTTCAATTTGCTGGATCGCTTGAACTTTTACACGTGTTACTTTTTGCGTTGAACCTGAATTTAGCTCAACGTTAACCATTAGGTTTGGACGTAATTCACTATTATTTGCTAAGACCTTTGCACGGACTTGTAAACGCCCTGTTTGAGCATCAGCCTCTGTTGTTAAGCTTTGAACCTGTGCAGTAAATACATTCCCAGTTTGCAAAGATTTAAATTCAATTTGCTGATTTGGCTGCACATTCATATTCGTGGTACTTGGTAAAATAAATTCCAGCCACAACTGATCAAGTTGATTAATAATAAAAAGCTGATCTGCAAGCTGTACGTTTTCACCCACCACAATATCTTTGTTACTCACCGTGCCAGCAATTGGAGCTGTTAAGGTGTAGCGTCCTCCTGAACCGGAACCTGCGCCGAATGCACTTAAGCGTGAGCGAGCTGCTTTAACCTGAATTTGGGCTTGCTGGTAAGCGTTATAAGCTCTTTGATAATCTTGTTTAGCAGAAATTCCCTGAGACCATAAGCTACGTTCACGTTCATAGTCCTGACGCGTTAAATCAAGATTAGACTGTGCAATTTGTAAATTGGCTTGTTGATCGACTAGATCTGGAACCAATAAACTTGCGAGAGCCTGACCCTTTTTAACTTGTTGCCCCAATTCAACATAGACCGCTTCGACACGACCACTAAAACTTGGAGAGACATGGGCTTGACGGTCAGTATTTACAACCAGTTTGGCTGGGTAAGTTTGAAGCTGAGGAACTTCACCTACTTCAGCTTGTTCAATTTTTAAATTTTGTTCCTGCATTTGTTGAGCAGTGAGCATCAATGGTTTTTCACCCTCATCATGGTGTTCTTCACCCTCTTCTTCAGCATGCCCGTGACCTTCCGATGCTTCGGAAGAATTAGATTTATTTTTTGAATTTAAAACCAGTAAACCAATTAATAGTGCAGTGATTGCAGCAATCACCCCGACCCAAAGCCATTGAGAATTTTTCTTTAAATTTGTCGACATTATTATTCTCCTGCCTGAGTTGGGAATGTTTGACTTTGTTGCCAAGCACGTTGATTGAGTTGCATTAAGGCATCTTTCGCCATGATTTGTTCTGGTTCTAACCCAAGACGTAAACTTTGAATTTCAATTGAATTTTGCCAAGCCTGTTTTAATAGCTCGACTTTACGTAAACGCACATCTTGTAGTTGCATGGTGGCTTGTTGGACATCGGTAACGGCGAACTTACCCAAACGGAAACCTTGTAATGTTTTTTGTTGGACTTGAGCCGCAAGAGGAACTTGCTGATCATTGAGTTGTTTAAACTGGATGCGTAAACCTTTTAACTCTGACATCAGGGTTTCAATATCTGCTTGATTCTGCTGTCGATAAAAGCTTTGTTGGCGTTGAGACAGCTCTTGCTTGGCTTGAGCGATCTTGACTCCATACTGTTGGCGATTAAAAAAATTTAAAGGAATTTCTACGCCTAAACGAATCTGGTTATCTGTACTTTGCTCTGGAGAGCGAGTGTTATTAATGCCCAAAGTTACAGTAGGTTGTGGTCTTGCTTTCGCTTTAAGCTGTTGAATATTGGCTTGCTGAGCAAGAGCATCTAGCTGGAAAGAGCGCTCCAATAAATTATTTTGTGAATCTTGGTTTGGTTCTACATTCGCTGCCAGCGCCCATAACTGGTTTGGACTTTGGAATAGCTGAAACTGACTTGAACCTCCCCCCCATAAATTCACCAGTTGCTGTTTCGCAACTTGGAGTTTTAAATCGACTTGTTGATATAAACGCTGATTTTCCAAGTGAGACATACGCACTCGGTCTACATCAACTTGAGCAATACTGCCTGCCTGATAACGTTTTTCCGATGCTAGTAAATTTTCTTGGCTCACTTCGAGCTGCTCGCCAATGAAAGACTTTTCAAGCTCAAGCAAAGCCACTTGCGACCAAAAATATTTAACGATTAATCCAAGTTCAGCTTGATAACGCTGCTCAGCCAAATCAATTTTTGATATTTCCACTTTTGCCAAGTTTTGTGCAGCTTTGCGCTGCCCAAAAATATCTAAAGGCTGAGATATACCAATTGCGAGTTCTTTTTCTTGATCACTCTGGAAACCTGTTTGCTCAATGGAAAGACTTGGATTTGCCCATAAACGACTTTGCTTTAAATTAGCCTCAGCCATTTGCTGCTGTGCTTGCCAAACACCTTGCTGATTTTGATAGTTTTGTACCTGTTCTAAGGCTTGGTCAAAAGTAAACGCTGCTTTTTGAATATAGCGTTCTTGTTGAATATCAGACTGAGCTGTCACTGCTTGCCCAGCCAATAGCATGGCAATAGACAGGCTTGAAATCGTTAAAACTTTTTTTAACGTTATCTTAACGTTACTCTCTAAGTGATAAGTAGAACTCACTCGATTTGAAAAAATAGAAGACATGTTTTTGCCCCGCAATAAATAAGAGATGCGGTGGGCTTTTTTTGGCTACCCCACCTATAGCGGGGTTAAAACAGGAGGAGGTTTTAAAGCAGTAAGATGGGGTGACTGGTAAGAGTTAGACCAGTGATAAATTTGTGAGAGTTCCTGCACATGGACTACAGGTGCTTCAGCTTGTTTTGCAACTTCGGTCATCACAATATGAAAACATGAAGGCAAATGATCATGGTGATCTTGCAAATCTAAAGGAGCTTTATGAGAAGTGTTTCCGACATCGTTCTGTTCAGTATGAGCTTGATGTGAAGTTTGATAAACATTCAAAGCTGCATGATGCCCGAAATGATGCAATGCTTTTTCCTGATTTTCATGCGCGCAAAATGCTGCTGCCACATTCCATAAACTCTGGAATATGAGCAAACTAAACAAGACGGACATAAAAATTGCGGAACGTGGCAAAAGCGCACCATTAAACTAAAAAGTTGAACAAAGCCACTATAACAGGCAGTAGGCATGTAATAAAATTACAAAACCTCGATTCATACCCCCACCTTTTAATTTAGAACTTATCTCACGTTAGACGAGACAAAAATAACTTATTATTGAGTAATCATTATGTACAAGCTTTTTTCTGCATCTATATTAACAATTTGCCTTGGCTTAACTGGCTGTGCAACGTCAATGCTATCATCAGCCTTACCCGATGAAACAACCCAAGTTCAGACGAATACTTTAAAAACAGATCAAATTATTGCCCTAGGACAGGCAGTTAAAAATCAGCAGGAACAAGGATTAGTATTTATAGGTCAAGACTATAATTATTTAATGACTGATGGTAGCGCAGAGTTTCTAAAAATTATTAAAACCATTCCAGCCACCGAAAGAACGCTTAATATCCCCTCTCCACTTGTGCTCACTATGGATGATCCAAATCATTTTCACGGAGTAATACAGGTTCGCTATAATACCCGCATGGGAAATCTAAATGAAAAACAAAAAGATATATTAAAGGATTTGGGTTTTAAACAGAATTTTGCCATGCTCCAAGCTCAAGAGAATACCCCATATCCCTATATTAATATTCTTTTCAAAGGCCAGCTTTATGAAGCTAAAGACCTAAAAGATATTCAACAAAAACTAGCAACTCCATACATAGTTGAATTACAGGAAAAAATTGAAACAACTAAGAAACATCCATTCAAGCGTGCTACCCGCAAGGTTTTGTACCCTTTAGCAATGACCTTTGATGTAATTGTCTTTGCACCCTCTTTAATATGGGCAGATTTACATGGTGACTTTAATAAATAAAGCACTGAGATTCCTAAAAAAAAACCAGCCCTCAGGCTGGTTTTTTAAATTAACAGAGATTAACCGCTAATTTTTTTGTATTTGGTACGTTTTTGAGCAGCATCATCACCTAAACGTGACTGGCGATATGCCTCGTATTCAGCATAGTTACCTGCGTAGAATTCCGGCTGTTCATTTTCAAATGACAAGATATGTGTCGCGATACGGTCAAGGAACCAACGGTCATGCGATACCACCATTACCGTACCTGGGAATACAAGAATTGCATCCTCAAGCGCACGTAAAGTTTCAATATCCAAGTCGTTTGATGGCTCATCCAGTAAGATTACGTTTGCACCTAACTGCAAGATCTTCGCAAGTTGTAAACGGTTACGCTCACCACCAGACAATTCACCTACACGTTTTTGCTGATCTTGACCTTTAAAGTTAAAACGGCCGATATAAGCACGTGATGCGATTTCGTAATCACCGATTTTTAAGATATCTAAACCGCCAGAAACTTCTTCCCAAACAGTTTTATTATTATCTAGAGTGTCACGGATCTGACCAACATAAGCAACTTTAACCGACTCACCTAAGGTCACAGTACCTGTATCAGGTTGCTGTTCGCCGGTCATCATACGGAATAAAGTCGTTTTACCTGCACCGTTTGGACCAACGATACCAACAATCGCTGTTGGAGGTACGGTAAACGTTAAGTTTTCGTACAACAAGCGACCGTCAAATGATTTACTGATACCTTCCACTTCCACAACTTTGTTACCCAAACGTGGGCCAGGTGGAATATAGATTTCAGATGTTTCATTACGTTGTTGGAATTCTTTAGAGTTAAGCTCTTCAAAACGTTCCATACGCGCTTTGTTTTTCTTTTGCTGACCTTTAGCATTTGAACGAACCCATTCAAGTTCTTTTTTCAATGCTTTAGCAAAAGATTCTTCTTGTTTATTTTCCTGCTCTAAACGAGCATTCTTTTGTTCTAACCAAGAAGAATAGTTACCTTGATAAGGAATACCCATACCACGGTCAAGTTCAAGAATCCACTCAGCCACGTTATCCAAGAAATAACGGTCATGCGTAATCGCAACGATAGTGCCAGGGAAATCTTTCAAGAAACGTTCTAACCAAGTTACAGATTCTGCATCCAAATGGTTCGTCGGTTCGTCCAGAAGTAACATATCTGGCTTAGAAAGCAATAAACGGCAAAGTGCAACACGACGGCGCTCACCACCAGAAAGTAATGATACGTCTGCATCCCAAGCTGGAAGATTCAAAGCATCCGCAGCAATTTCAAGCTGGTTGTTTAGGTTATGTGCATCCCAAGCATGGATAATTGATTCTAATTTTTCCTGCTCTTTTGCAAGTGCATCAAAATCTGCATCTGGATCTGCATATTCTGCAAAAACCTGATCAAGACGTTCTAATGCATCTAAAGCTTCACGCACGCCATCTTCAACGTTACCACGAACGTCTTTAGTTGGATCTAGCGGTGGTTCTTGCTCTAAATAGCCGATTTTAATTCCAGGTTGTGCACGAGCCTCACCAGAGAAATCTTTATCTACGCCAGCCATAATACGAAGCAAGGTAGATTTACCTGCACCGTTCAAACCGAGCACACCAATTTTGGCACCCGGGAAAAATGATAAAGAGATGTCTTTTAAGATTTCGCGCTTTGGCGGAACCATCTTAGACACTCGGTTCATCGTATAAATATATTGGGCCACGCAGGACTCCTCAATTGAAAAACCAGTACATCGCAATAAGCGATAAATAATCGCGCTTATTATACGCTGAAAACCTCTTTGACTTGAAGTTATGATTTCCATCATACGGATTTATCAAACAATTTTCTTTTTCAATAAGTTGCAAAATGTTTATGTATAAAATTCATACAAGGTTTCAGCGTATATTTTTCTATCTTTATTCCTAAAATTGGAAAACAAACCAGAATTTCTGCAATTTTCTCTATTCGTTTTAGGCTAGACTCGCTCAATATTTAACTCACGAAGATGAAGTAATCATGACTTATAAAGATGAAACCTTAGCCATTCATGCAGGCTATTCACCAGAGGCGACCACAAAAGCTGTTGCAGTCCCTATTTATCAAACCACATCTTATGCATTTGATAATACCCAGCACGGCGCTGACCTCTTTGATTTAAAGGTTCAAGGTAATATTTATACCCGTATTATGAACCCAACGACCTCTGTGCTTGAACAGCGTCTTGCCGCGCTTGAAGGTGGAATTGGTGCTTTAGCATTAGCTTCTGGTATGGCCGCAATTACCTATGCTATTCAAACGATTACTGAAGCGGGAGACAACATTGCCTCAGTCTCAACATTGTATGGTGGAACCTATAACTTATTTGCTCACACCTTACCGAAACAAGGTATTGAGGTCCGATTTTTTGATTACCAAAAGCCTGAAAGCTTACGTAACTTAATTGATGATAAAACCAAGCTTGTTTTTGTTGAGTCGATTGGCAACCCACTCGGAAATATTATTGATCTAGAGGCCATTGCTAAAATTGCTCATGAATATGGTGTTCCAGTCGTTGTAGACAATACCGTTGCCACTCCTGCTTTATTGAAACCATTTGAATATGGTGCTGATATCGTCATTCATTCTCTTACAAAATATATCGGTGGTCATGGCAATAGCATTGGCGGTGCGATTATAGATAGCGGTAAATTCCCTTGGGGTAAATATCCGGAACGCTTTAAAGTTTTGAACACACCAGACCCGAGTTATCACGGGGTTAATTATGTCGAAGCATTAGGTGAAGCAGCTTATATTGCACGAGCTCGCGTAGTCCCATTACGTAATACAGGCGCGGCAATTAGCCCTCTCAGTGTGTTCTTAATTTTACAGGGTCTAGAGACTCTAAATTTAAGGATGGAACGCCATACTGAAAATGCTCAAAAAATTGCGGAATATTTGCAAAATCATCCAAAAGTAAAATGGGTGAATTATGCAGGCCTCAAAGATCACCCGCAGCACCAACTGGCTCAAAAATATGTAAAAGGCAAGCCTTCTGCAATTTTGTCTTTTGGCGTGCAAGATGGCCGCGAAGGCGGTACTCGCTTCATCGATGCACTACAACTGTTTACTCGTCTCGTAAATATTGGCGATGCAAAAAGTTTAGCTTGCCACCCTGCAACGACAACTCATCGCCAGCTCAACGAACAAGAACTTAAAGCTGCTGGCGTAAGTGAAGATATGGTACGTCTTTCAATTGGTATTGAGCATATCGATGACTTAATCGCCGATTTAGAACAAGCGCTTTCAGCTGTATAACTTTTAAACTATCTAACAAGCCTCTGGAAACAGAGGCTTTTTTATTTTCTACTCATGACAGGACTAAAAATAATTAATGGATTAAGATACTATTTTAGAGTTTTTACTCTAAATAAATTGTTAAATTTCATATATTTACAGACTAGACAATTTTTAAACATCTATTAAGATAAGAGCTATATTTATGAGTTCATTTGGATGAACCTACGGTTGTAAAAAATAAAAATTACATACCGGAATAAATAGTCCCTGCCCCTACTTAGGTAAAATGCTGTGAATAAAAAATTAGAAGCTCTGTTCCAGGAAAAGGTACAAGATAAAGTCATTTTAGTGACAGGCGCCTCGAGTGGAATCGGATTAACGATTTCAAACAAACTTGCTGATGCTGGTGCTCATGTTTTACTTGTTGCCCGTACTCAAGAAACTTTGGAAGAAGTAAAAGCAGGTATTGAAAGTCGTGGCGGTAAGGCATCAATTTTCCCATGTGATCTCAACGATATGGATACGATTGATCAAGTATCTAAAGAAATTTTAGCTACGGTTGATCACATTGATATTTTAATTAATAACGCAGGTCGCTCTATTCGCCGTGCCGTACATGAGTCTTATGATCGTTTCCATGACTTTGAACGCACAATGCAGTTAAATTATTTTGGCGCAGTGCGCTTAGTTCTCAATATTTTGCCTCATATGATTCAACGTCAAGATGGGCAAATTATTAATATTAGCTCGATTGGTGTGTTAGCAAATGCGACTCGCTTCTCTGCCTATGTAGCATCTAAAGCTGCTCTTGATGCATTTAGCCGTTGCCTATCAGCTGAGGTTCATGCACATAAAATCGCGATTACTTCAATCTATATGCCGTTAGTTCGCACTCCAATGATTGCACCAACTAAAATTTATAAATATGTACCAACACTTTCACCTGAGCAGGCTGCTGACTTAATTGCTTATGCAATTGTGAAACGTCCAAAACGTATGGCAACCAACTTAGGGCGTTTAGCTTCAATGACTTATTCGGTTGCGCCTGGTATCAACAATATGTTTATGTCGATTGGCTTCCGCTTATTCCCAAGTTCGGATGCAGCAAAAGGTGAAAAAGCTGAAAAACTGAATTGGGCACAAAAAGCGTATGCACGAATTTTCCCAGGCGAACACTGGTAATTTTCGGCTAAAAATATAATTTAGGATTTAAAAAGCGCCTCAAGTAAGGCGCTTTTTTTTAACTAAAAATATTACCCATCAAGAAACTGAACGTGCCCTGTTTTTACATCATAAATCGCACCCACAACTGCAATTTCACCTCGCTCAACCATATCTTTTAAGACGTTACTCTGGTTAATGATGTATTGAATATTGTAGTGAACATTCATGGCAGTCACCTGATTGATAAAGGCTTTACTTAGATCACGTGGCTGCATAATGTCATATACACTATCAACCGAATGCATTAACGGCCCAAGCACATATTGAATATGTGGCATTTCCTTCACGTCAGCCACTTGCTTATGCTCTAAGCGTAATTGACATGCGCTCGTAACCGCACCGCAATCGGTATGCCCTAAGACTACAATCACTTTAGAGCCTTTAGCCTGACAAGCAAACTCAAGAGAACCTAATACCTTTTGCCCAGCAATATTACCTGCGATTCGTAAGCTAAACAGATCACCGATACCCACGTCAAAAATCATTTCGGTAGGTGCACGTGAGTCCATACAACCAAGGACTGCTGCGATCGGGTGTTGTCCTTCATCTGCGGTAACTCGGATTTGACGATAAATATCCCGTTGAAGGCGTTCATTTTTTACAAAGCGCTCATTACCTTCTTTAAGCAGATTTACAACCTGCTGAGGGCTCAGCTTTTGTTGTAAATCATGTGTACTAATATCAATATCAAGTACCGCATCATCAACATCTTGATAGTGTTGTTTGAACCCAACTAGTTTAAGATTTACCTGGCGTTTAATGGCCGTTTCACTTTGATAATCTTGAATAACCTGATAAATATCAGGATCAATCGAATCACACTGCGTTGCATCAATAATGAGTTGTTGATGTTTATGTACATGTTCCAATGCTGAAATAAGCGCAGAACGATTAAGAAAGGTCACTTGTGATGGGAGTTCAATACGAGTCACTACGCCATGCAAACGCTTCTCTCTATAAACACGAATACCTTTATTAAAATTGCCATAGAGAATAAAAGCACTACTCGTAAACAGACCAATTAAAATGCCCATTAAAAGATCGGTCAGTAAAATTGCAACTAAAGTAATAATAAAAGGTAAAAACTGTTTCCAGCCCTTTTGATAGAGCTGTTTAAATAGTTTTGGATGAGTAAGCTTAAATCCTGTCACGATTAATATCGCAGCCAATACTGACAAAGGAATCATGTTCATTAATGGTACAAAGAACAAAACTGCCAATAGCAATAATACGCCATGAATAATGGTAGAGCATTTACTACGTGCCCCTGTATTTGCATTCACAGAACTACGCACAATAACCGAGGTCACGGGCATGCCACCAATTAAGCCCGAAATAATGTTACCTGTACCTTGTGCCCAGAGTTCACGGTTAGGAGGAGAAGAGCGTTTTTGAGGGTCGATTTTATCTGCCGCTTCCAGATTCAATAATGTTTCTAACGATGCCACGACAGCAAGCGTAATTGCTCCTGTGTAAATCATAGGCTCAGCTAAATAGCTAAAATCAGGGAAAATTAATACTTCTTCGGGTGCTTGCAATATATTCGGCAATTGAATGAGGTTATCAACTTGCACTGCCCAGGGCGAGCCAATACTCACCAAAATAAAATTTAAAACCGCTGCCAACACAACTGCAATAAGGGCAGAAGGTAAAGCTAGTTTTTTGAGTGGACTACTATCCCACGCTAAAATTAAGAATAAACCAAGCAAACCAATGAGTGCAGCTCCTCCATCGAAATGCTGAAGGAATGCATCTGGCGTTGAAGTCCAAACCTGTTTCCATGAAAAATCAGAAAGACCAAACAGATAAGGCAATTGTGTCGCAATCAGGATGACACCAATGGCCGCCAGTAATCCTAAAATGACATTATTTGGAATAAAGTTTGCAAAAAAGCCTAGCTTAAATAATCCAAAGAGAATTTGTAGAACACCTGCGAAAATAATACACAATAAAAAGGCGGCATAATTGCCGCCTAATTGTTCTAACTGTACAAGGATGACAGCAGTTAGTCCTGCTGCTGGTCCGGCAACACTGATGTGGGAACCACTCAGTAAACCAACAATAATACCACCAACAATACCAGCAATAATGCCAGAGATAATGGGAGCTCCTGAGGCTAAAGCGATACCCAAACACAGCGGTAATGCCACAAGAAATACGACAACTCCGGACAGGAGGTCTTTTAAATGAAATCTATTTTTCAGGTTTAAAACCGACATAAAACAACCATTTATAATATAAAGAAATAAGCAAAGTTGTACTATTACAGCCTGAAAGTGATTAATTGCTTCAAGGCTTGGTTGATGGTGTCGGACAACTGAATATCGTTAAAGTTGAGTTATGCTATAACGTTGTATATTTGATTGTAGGTTTCACAACGTTTTGTTGATCTTAAGATTCACCTCATCTTTACGACTGCGATTTTTTTCTTAACTGCTTTTATATAACTGTTAAAAAATAATTCTTAACCCATAAAAAAAGCCTCCGATTGGAGGCCTTTTTATCAATTAAAAACTCTTATTTAGAGCCTTTAATCCCTGCTTGTAGTAACAATGCACCTAAACCGCCAATCTTTTGTTCTTGTGGTTTATCTTGCTTGCTACGCTGAGGGCGTTCAGCTTGATCTTTACGCGGTTGAGGACGCTTAGCTTGAGGTTTACGCTCAAAACGCTGTTCTGTATTTTGCTCACGACGTGGTGGACGCGGCGCTTTAACAGGTGCAGAACCTTCAGCACGCATACTTAAGTTCACGCGGTTACGTTCAACATCAACCTGCATAACACGCACTTGTACAATCTGGCCCGGTTTTACAACTTTATGCGGATCAGATACAAATTCATTTGCTAATTCAGAAATATGAACTAAGCCATCCTGATGCACACCGATATCAACAAAGGCACCAAAGTTTGTGACATTAGTGATCACACCTTCAAGCTGCATACCTTCTGTCAATTGACCAACTTCAGTAATATCTTCACGGAATTTAGCAGTACGGAACTCTGGACGAGGGTCACGACCCGGTTTTTCAAGTTCAGCTAAAACGTCTTGAATTGTTGGTAAACCAAATTTGTCATCAACAAATTCATCAGCTTTTACTTGGCGAATGATTTCAGTATTACCAATGATGTCTTTAACAGTTGTTGCTTTTGCTGCAACAATTTTCTCAACAAGACCATAACTTTCAGGGTGAACAGAAGAAGCATCCAAAGGTTCAGAACCATTTTGAATACGCAAGAAACCAGCTGCCTGCTCAAAAGTACGCTCACCTAAACGTGGTACGCTTTTCAACGCTTGACGATTATCAAAACGGCCATGCTCTTTGCGGTATTCAACAATTTGTTGAGCAATTGCTTTGTTTAAACCTGCAATATAAGCCAAGATTGCTGGTGAAGCGGTATTTACATCAACGCCTACAGCATTCACACAGTCTTCTACCACTGCATCAAGTGTTTTTGCCAAACCAGTCTGGTTCACATCGTGTTGATATTGGCCCACACCGATTGATTTCGGATCAATCTTAACAAGTTCAGCAAGTGGATCTTGTAAACGGCGAGCAATAGAAACTGCACCACGAATTGAAACGTCAAGTTCTGGAAGTTCTGCCGACGCAAGTTCACTTGCAGAGTAAACAGATGCACCCGCTTCACTTACAGTGATTCGTGTTAAATTCAGATCAGTATTCGCAGCCATCATTTCAGCAACAACAGCTTCTGTTTCACGGCTAGCTGTACCATTACCAATTGCAATGAGCTCTACATTATATTCACGGCATAGACGCGTAAGTTCAGCAATTGAGCCTTCTTTATCTTCTTTTGGAGCAAATGGATAAATCGTGCTGTGAGCAAGTACATCACCTGCATCGCTGATTACTGCCAGTTTCACACCAGTACGAATACCAGGGTCAACACCCAAAGTCGTACGGCTACCAGCTGGTGCTGACAATAATAAATGACGAAGATTTTCAGCAAACACCTGCATTGCCTCTGCTTCGGCAGTAAGACGTTTTTCTGTCAGCAATGAATGTTCGATTTGAGGACGAATCTTACCTAACCAGAATAATTTTGCAGTTTGCTTTAAGAAATCTTGACGTGCTTGAGGTTGAATTTGCTCAAGGTTGTATTCAGTTTCAATACGCGCCAATGGTGCATCATCTTCACCATCTACTTTCAAACCCAATACGTTTTCTTGACGACCACGTAACATCGCCAATAAACGATGAGAAGGTAATTTGTTTAGACCTTCAGAGAATTCAAAGTAATCACGGAATTTTTTACCAACTTCTTTCTTTTCTTCAGATGCAACCGCACTTTTTAAAACCGCACTTTTTGCAAAAGTTGTTTTTAATTCTGTAGTAAGTGAAATATTTTGCGCCCAGTCATCAATCAGAATGTGCTGAATCGCATCTAACTGACTTTCAACATCTGGGTAGTCTTCGTGACTAAAACCAGCTAATGCTTCTGTCGGGTCAACTTGTTCTGCAATAATTTTTTCAGCAATTGGTCCTAAACCTGCTTCTTTTGCTTTAAAAGATTTACTTGTACGCTTAGGGCGATACGGTGCATAAATTTCTTCTAAAGCATTTTTTGTTTCGGCTGCATTCACCCGCGCCAACAAGTCATCACTCAATTTATTCTGTTCTTGCAATGACTGAATAACCTTTTCACGGCGCTCATATAAATCACGTAAATACGCTAAACGAGTATCTAATTGGCGTAACTGCGTATCATCTAAACCTTGTGTTACTTCTTTACGGTAACGGGCAATAAATGGAACACTGGCACCTTCATCAATTAAGCGGATGGCAGCTTCTACTTGGTTTGGACGTACGGCAAGCTCACTTGCCAACTGCTGAACTAAGTCAGTCATCGTGTTTGATCCCACAAGGATAAAGTTTAAAAGCACTGATTATAAAGACCAAGCCCATAAAATCCACACTTGTTTGCGTATTCAAAACGTTTTTTTGTATTGACTCTGAATATTTATAGTTTTTACGACTACTAGAGCACATAAAAACAGGAGTTCAAGTATGAAAAAGTTGAGGCTGAGCTCTGTTTTTTAATCTTTATAAAATATAAACGTAGGCCTTGTGTCATGAAAGTGACAAAATTTTATTATAAATTATGAGAAAATGATCATATTGATACATTCCTCAAAAGCTAAAAATATAGCGATTCAACAAGGTTTTATTCGTCCAATCTTTTAACCAACCCAACCATCTGCTTACTTCAACAAATAAAAGCTTTATAACAACCAACTTGGTTTACCTAAAATATCTTATTTGAAACAATTAGTTATTACTATTTAATTATTAAAAATTTATCAAATATTTAAGTATTTGTTTTTTTAGATCAGTCTTTGCTAAATTATGGGCTTAAGATGTTGTTTTTTGGTTTCAAACCACCTTGAAAATTGTAATTTTGAGCAAATTGATACATAGTCTTAACGAGAACATCAGCATTATACTGAGGGCTTGCTGGCAATAAGCCTGACCGACCCAATAATATATAAATTATGACTTTAAAAGGGAGTACATCATGAGTTTAGTTGTACCTGCTGAACATCCTGAAACCGTACACAACGAAACGGATCGTGTCGAACGTATTTTAGTGGTCGATGACGATGTGCGTTTACGTACCCTCTTGCAACGTTTTTTGGAAGATAAAGGCTTTGTTGTAAAAACTGCCCACGATGCTTCGCAAATGGACCGTTTATTACAACGTGAGTTATTTTCACTTATCGTACTCGACTTTATGTTGCCAGTTGAAGATGGTTTGAGTATTTGCCGTCGTTTACGCCAATCAAATATTGATACGCCTATTATCATGTTAACAGCGCGTGGTAGCGATTCAGACCGTATTGCAGGTCTGGAAGCTGGTGCAGACGATTACTTACCAAAACCATTTAACCCAAATGAACTTTTAGCCCGTATCCGTGCTGTATTGCGTCGCCAAGTTCGTGAAGTTCCCGGTGCTCCAAGCCAACAAGTTGAAGTTGTAAGCTTTGGACCATGGTCTTTAGACTTGTCTACCCGCACGCTGACACGCGAAGGACAAATCGTTACCTTAACGACTGGCGAATTTGCAGTATTAAAAGCATTGGTACAACACCCACGTGAACCATTAACGCGCGACAAACTCATGAACTTGGCTCGTGGTCGTGAATGGGGTGCAATGGAACGTTCAATTGACGTTCAAGTATCTCGTCTACGTCGTTTAATTGAAGATAATCCTGCACGTGCACGTTATATCCAAACTGTATGGGGCGTGGGTTATGTATTTGTTCCAGATGGTGCGGAATAAGCTTGAGATAAGATAGAGTGAGTTTAGAACCAATCGCGCCACAAAACTTTACTGATTACGCTACCTACTCTGAACGGAAACGAACTCGGTGGGAACGTTTTCTCGACAAAATTAAGCCACGCTCTGCTGCCATGCGTACCACCATTCTGGTACTGCTGGTGGTATTTTTTAGCTTATTCATGTCGTTATGGTTCTTTTGGCGCACTCTTTATTTACCTGAAATTCAACAACATGCCCGTTATCTAGCAGTTGAACTTGAACTCGTCAACAATCCAGATATACGAATTTTCCATCGTGACAACGAAGTTGATGTTGATACGTGGTTACGTAATCGTGTTGGTATTGAATACGTTACCAATCCCAAAGAATATCCAAGCGTCCGCGATAAAGTTATTGCTGAGTTTTTTACTAATCAGATCGAACAAAAACTGGCAAATGAGATTGGAACGAAGGATGTTACTGTTTACTTCCAGTTTAAGCCTAGCCCACGCATCTGGATTCAAACACCTGAAATGCATGGGAACTGGGTCCGTGAGCCTCTAAAAACTTACGCCAACTATAGTCCTGAATTACTGGTTGGTTGGATTGTTGGTGTTCCATTACTTTCAGCTATTATTATTCTGATTTTAGTTAGGCAGATGAACCGCCCTTTACGTCGTTTGCAAAATGCTGCCAATGAATATAGTAAGGCTGGAACAGCTCCCTATTTAGATACCAATCATGGTCCCTTAGAAATTCGTCAGGTGAACCAAGCCTTTAACCGCATGGTTTATACGCTTGACCAAACTGAGCGTGAACGACGTATTATGCTGGCTGGCATTTCACATGATCTAAGAACTCCTCTTACACGTATTCGCTTAACGGCGGAAATGTTACCTGATGAGTTTTTACGTGAAGGTCTGGTCTATGACGTAGATGATATGGATGCGATTCTTAATCAGTTCATTTCCTATATGCGTGATGGTTCTGATGAAGAATTGAAAGACACCAATATCAATATGCTTTTGCAAGAACTTGTTATCCAGTTCAAACCTTTAGACATTCACTTCGAGATGCAGGATGTGCCAATTATTCCGGCACGTAGCCTTTCTTTAAAGCGACTTATTGCCAACCTAATTAACAATGCAAAACGCTATGGTGCTGAACCGATAGAACTCAGTGCAAAAGTTGAAAATGAACATATTTTAATTACTGTTGCCGATCATGGTGAAGGTATTCCAGCAGATCAAATAGAAGAGTTAATGCAACCTTTTGTTAGAGGAAACTCGGCAAGAACAGTTCAAGGAAGCGGTCTTGGCCTTGCGATTGTCAAACGTATTGTTGATATTCATCATGGTGAAATTCAAATTCATAACCGTGAACAAGGCGGTTTAGAAGTTATTATTTCTTTACCTATCCCGAAACCAAGCACTGAAGAAAATAGCTCGATCAATCCATTAGAAAAAATAAAACAAACTTTGAGTGAGCGCTTTTAATTTAACCAGTTAGTTATTAAAAGCCTCATTTTAAAGACAAATAAAATAATTAAAAATCAATAAAATAAAAACTATAAATATATTTTATACCACCATTTATTTACAAAATTAGACCTTAGCCTAACACCTATGCACTTTTCAATTTTTCATAGCTAAAATCCCCTATGTTTTGACAATTCTGAGGATGTCCAATGTCTTTAAGTCGTATTCGCCTAGCTTCTCTTCATGACAAGGTCATCAGTGCTGAACAAGCTGCACAATTCATCGAAGATGGAATGACCGTAGGTATGAGTGGTTTTACTCGTGCTGGTGAAGCTAAAGCTGTTCCACAAGCACTTGTAGAACTTGCAAAGAAAAATCCGTTAAAAATCACATTAATTACGGGTGCCAGCTTAGGTAACGACTTAGACAAACAACTCACGGAAGCAGGTGTTTTATCTCGTCGTATGCCATTCCAAGTGGACAACACTTTACGTCGTGCCATTAACAATGGCGAAGTTATGTTTATTGACCAACATTTGTCTGAAACTGTTGAGCAAATGCGTAACCAACAGCTTAAACGTCCTGATGTTGCAGTGATTGAAGCAATTGCAATTACTGAAGATGGCGGCATTATTCCAACGACTTCTGTAGGTAACTCTGCAAGTTTTGCTATTTTTGCCGAGAAAGTAATTGTTGAAATCAACACATCTTTAAGCGAAAGCTTTGAAGGTTTGCACGACATCTACATTCCAACTTATCGTCCAACACGTACTCCAATTCCATTAACAAAAGTGGATGAGCGCATTGGTACATCAGCAATCCAAATCGATCCTGCAAAGATTGTTGGTATTGTATTTAACGATACGCATGACTCACCATCAACGGTAACTCCGCCAGATGATGAAACTCAAGGCATTGCAAACCACCTGATTGCTTTCTTTAATAAAGAAGTTGCTGAAGGTCGTTTACCGAAAAGCCTTGGCCCATTACAAGCAGGCATCGGTTCTATTGCCAATGCTGTATTAACTGGCTTAAAAGATTCTGACTTTGAAGACCTCATCATGTACTCAGAAGTATTACAAGACTGTACTTTTGAATTAATTGATGCAGGCAAGATGAAATTTGCTTCTGGTAGCTCAATTACACTTTCTGCAAAATGTGGTGAAAAAGTTTTTGGCAATATCGAAGCTTACAAAGACAAATTAGTACTTCGTCCACAAGAAATTTCTAACCACCCAGAACTGGTTCGCCGTTTAGGTATTATCGGCATTAACACTGCGCTTGAGTTTGATATTTACGGTAACGTGAACTCGACTCATGTGTGTGGTACTAAAATGATGAACGGTATTGGTGGTTCAGGTGACTTTGCTCGTAACGCTCACTTGGCGATCTTTGTGACCAAATCAATTGCTAAAGGTGGCGATATCTCTTCTATCGTGCCAATGGTGAGCCACGTTGACCACAGTGAACACGATGTTGATATTTTAGTGACAGAGCAAGGTTTAGCAGACTTACGCGGTTTAGCACCTCGTGAACGTGCTCGCGTTGTTATCGACAACTGTGTACATCCACTTTACCGTGATGCATTAAATGATTACTTTGATCGTGCATGTGCTAAAGGTGGACATACGCCTCATTTACTTCGTGAAGCATTGTCTTGGCATGCAAACTTCGAAGAAACAGGTCAAATGCTTCAAGCAGCACCAGTTGCAAAATCAGCTTAAATAACTGGTTTAATTCAAGCACTCCTATGGGGGTGCTTTTTTATTTGTTTAAATTATTCATAAAATACTGCTCAAGCCCAAATTTTTATTTTATCTTTTCAGCACATCAAAACAAAAAGTAGAAATCCATATGTTTATTATTCGTCAATTTACAAATGCGGATCTGGAAGATGTCGTTATTTTATGGGAAAGCTGCGGCCTGACTCGTCCTTGGAATAATCCTGAAACCGATATTTTCAGAAAAGTCTCACAACAAGATGATTTATTTTTAGTTGCGATTAAAGATGAGCAACTCATTGGCACACTTATGGGCGGCTATGACGGTCATAGAGGCTGGATTAACTATTTAGCTGTTCACCCCCACCAACAACGCTTAGGAATAGCTACAGCGCTCGTTCAGCAGCTTGAAAAGCGACTGATTGCTCGGGGTTGCCCAAAACTACAATTATTAGTGCGTAAAGATAACCTAAATGTACTGAATTTTTATGAACAACTCGGCTATGACGAAGTAGAAGCGGTATGTTTAGGGAAACGTCTAATTAGCGATAGTTCACATGATTAAGCCCTTACTTGTTATAGCTTTGACATAATAAGAAAAATAATCAGAACTTGGGGATAAGTGACAGTGCTTGTGGATAAATCTCATTTTACCCACAAGTAAGAAAATGATTTGTTCAGATAAAAACAATAGGCATGAAAAAAGCCTCATACGTTATGTATGAGGCTTTTTCGAATATGGTGGCGAGACCCAGGATCGAACTGGGGACACACGGATTTTCAATCCGTTGCTCTACCTACTGAGCTATCACGCCGATGGCCTGTATTAAGCCGTATCTCAGAACAATAGTCAACTATTATCCTGAGTTTTTGATTTAAATGAGTATTTTTTATACTCAAAAAAAATCCCTGATGGGATCAGGGATTGAAAACACATATAATGGTGGCGAGACCCAGGATCGAACTGGGGACACACGGATTTTCAATCCGTTGCTCTACCTACTGAGCTATCACGCCGAAGTGGGCGTATTAAACAATGTTTATATGATCACGTCAAGCAACTTCCGTGTTTTTTGTAACAAGTGATTATTTTTGAATCACCATCACATACAAACTGGACTTTTAATGGTGTAATTTACCAATATGAGCCAAACAGCGATGAATAGCACCACAACCCGGCTCAAAAATTTTCACGCCTTTTGACTCTTCTATACGACAAGCTTCTTCAACTAAACGCTCTGCTACCCCACGACCACGGTTGGCAGGATGCACAACAATATATTCAAGAACCTTGCTTTCACCTTGTCCTGAAGACCACATTGCCCCTATAATTTTGGTGTTAAATTCGGCAGTGTATAGCGTGGTATACTGTTGTAAATCTTGTTCAAGTTGTTCAATCGCATCGTGCCCGTCACCAAACTCCGGACTTGTATCATACAGTCGCTCAAGCTGATCGCGAATCTCTGAATTATCTAGAGAACTATAAGCATGTACGGTAATAGGCATTGATTAACCCTCCTGAGCAAACTATGATGCTGTCACGAATTCGTCACAGCGAAATTATCGTTACATCCAATCATTTTTGACGTTTTTTTGAGGAACGTGTCCATGACGCAACGTATCAGTGAAGTGGTTAGAAATACCAATGAAACCAAAATTCGAGTTCGATTAAATCTCGACGGTACTGGTCAAGGCACACTAAACACTGGAGTTCCATTTTTAGACCATATGATTGATCAAATCAAGCGACATGGCTTATTTGATATCGATATTCATTGTGACGGAGACCTCGAGATTGACGATCACCACACTGTAGAAGACTGTGGAATCACGCTTGGACAAGCTTTTGCACAAGCTTTAGGCGATAAAAAAGGTTTAAAACGCTATGGTCATTTTTATGCACCATTAGATGAAGCCTTGTCTCGTGTTGTTGTAGATTTATCTGGTCGTCCGGGTTTATTTATGGATATTCCATTTACCCGCGCACGTATCGGTACATTTGATGTCGATTTATTTTCTGAGTTTTTCCAAGGTTTCGTAAACCATGCGCTTATGACCTTACACATCGATAATTTGAAAGGTAAAAATAGCCACCATCAAATTGAAAGTGTGTTCAAAGCGCTTGCTCGTGCTTTACGTATGGCATGTGAAGTTGATCCACGTGCAGAAAACACGATTGCATCGACAAAAGGTAGCCTCTAATGACACGTATCGCGTTACTTGATTATGGCATGGGCAATCTACACTCAGCAGCTAAAGCACTTGAGTATGTGGGCGCTACAGTCGATGTGACCAATGATCCAAAATTAATTGCACAAGCCGACAAAATTGTTTTTCCAGGTGTTGGCGCAATGCGTGACTGTATGCAAGGCATGCGCGAAGCAGGCATTGATGAAGTCGTACGTAAAGCTGCTTTTAACAAACCAGTTCTTGCAATTTGCGTAGGTATGCAAGCCCTACTACAAAGCTCAGAAGAAAATGGCGGTGTAGATGCACTAGGTATTTTTGACGGCGTAGTAAAACACTTCCCTCAAATGGAAGGGTTAAAAGTGCCTCATATGGGTTGGAACCAGGTTCACCAATTGGACCCAAGCCACCCTATGTGGAACAACATCGAACAAGATGCCCGCTTCTACTTTGTACATAGTTATTATGTCGAGCCAAAAGATGAAAGTGTTGTGGCTGCGACCTGTGACTATGGCGTGAACTTCTGCACAGCAATTCACAAAGAGAATTTATTTGCTACTCAATTCCACCCAGAGAAAAGTCATACTGCCGGTTTGCAGTTACTGAAAAACTTTGTGGAATGGAATATTTAATTTCCTTTAAAAAATAAAATAGATCAAGTCGAGATGGCCTGATCTATTTTTTTATTTATAATAACAACCAATCATTTACAGAATGATATTTTATTCAACAAAATATTGAATATTTATACTTTTAAATAAAACCAAATGATCAGGAAAACAAAATGAATTCACCTTTTGAAAATCAACCGATTCAACAAGATTCCCCCTTTAAAGCAAGTGGTCGTTTTGGACGACTCTCTTATGCAGCATGGTTACTGCTTTATGCTATTATTTTCACTAGTGCTTTTGCAGTGATTGGTATGTCTGCTGGTCTGGTAGTTGAACCCAGCAGTAATGTACCTGTCACGGTTGGGTTCATTTTATTATTTGTTTTTTATATCGCATATTTCTATTCTACTTTTATACTTATGATTCGTCGTTTACATGATCGAAATCATAGTGGTTGGCTGTCACTACTTCTACTCGTACCCTTGGTAAATATTGGCCTTATAATTTATCTTTTTGCAGCTAAAGGTGATGAAGGTACTAACGACTACGGTCCAGCGCGGGCAACGCCAAGTTGGGAGCGTATATTGGGTTGGATTTATATTGTCATTATTCCAATCCTCTTTATTGTTGGCATTATTGCAATAGCAGTCCCAAGCTATCAAACTTACATTGAAAAAAGTCAACAAATTAAAATTAGCTCAACAACCCAACCATAAACATTGTTAA